>Ga0114960_10000199_pt1 | contig 47856 bp, 38 predicted proteins | sample C_130625_MF_Meta_FD_92637 | JGI IMG/M metagenome (GOLD analysis project Ga0114960, IMG submission 92637) | Freshwater microbial communities from Lake Croche, Canada to study carbon cycling - C_130625_MF_MetaG | ecosystem: Environmental > Aquatic > Freshwater > Lake | place: Lake Croche, Canada...
CGCAGTTACGAACTAATGAGGTTAATGCTTTTGGCTTACGGCCCATATCCCCCTTCATGTCACCAGCTTGGAACTGATTAATGTCGGTAGGGGTAAGCAACATACCCAATGAGTCTATGACAAATAGGACCTTAGGACGTTCTGCCATTTCTTTGTACTCTTTCATGAACTCGTGAATGGTTTTAGCCACATCATCGATCATTGCCATGTTGAGTTTAAGAAGTTTGTCTTCGGCGGTGTCTACACCAAGTGCGTGTAGCCATTTTTCATCCAGCGCATTTTCAGTATCAATCAAGATAACATAAATGCCCTGTGCTTGTGCGTTGCGTACTAGATTACCTGAACAGATAAAGCTCTTACCTGCACCACTTTCTCCAGCAAACACAGTAACCTTACCCAAAGGAATACCTTTGTTAAAATCACCGCTGATTAGGTAGTTAAGTGTAAAGTTGCCTGTACTAACCCAATCTGTAGGATCGTTAAATCCCACGCCAAGTCCGTCGATAGACTTGGTCAAAGTTTTTCTAAATTTTGATAAGTCGAATGCTTTAGTAGCCATAATTATTCACCCTTTGGTAGTTTCTTTGGACTTACAACAATGTCAGTACGACCAATTGCTATAAGCCAAGTGTTTAGTCTGTTAATTATAACAGAATCATCCTTGGGGTTGTCAAATCTAACATCAATGTCTGCTACTGTGTCGCCTGTCTGATCTTCTCTGCTGTTAAAACTCAGAGAGAAGTTCTCATTAATTTTTTGTACTCTTGCCATTATTATTCTCCTAATAGATGTGAGAACCAGGGCGTATGACTAAGTCACAGAGGCCCAAGCCGTGTTTTTTTTACTTCTGACGATTGCGAATCATTGCCAAGATGTCTTGGGCACGTGAGTCACCACCGCCACTTGCTTCAGCCGCTGATGCTGGAGCAGGAGTAGCTTTTGCTACTGGAGCAGGAGCATCTTCGTCATCGTGTGATGCCGCTGGAGCTGCCTTAGGAGTTGATGTTTTTTGTGGATCACCAGTGTTTTGGCTCATGCCAGCTGGTTTGAAATATTGACCCCAACGTTCCATATCGTATGGATCGCCATCGACTGACGCTTCGAACATCTCCTTCATAACCTTTAGCTCAACATCAGTTGGCTTCTTAGGTAGGAAGTCGTTCAAATTAAACAAACCATGAGTCTTAATAGCGGCTTGTTCTTCATCACTCAATGGACGCTCACGACGACCCCATGATGAAGTTGAGTAATCAGCGTAACCGCCTTTTGAACCTTTCTTCATACGATAGTCAATACCGTGTACATAGTCTGTTGGCAAGTCTTCCAACTCTGGATCAACCAATGCCGCACGGATTGATGTAAAGATCTGAGGACCAATAATAAATCTACGGATTGGGTTTGTTGCTGTTTCTTTTTCTTTTAGCCCGTCTTCGACAACGAAACCTTGGAAAATATAACTACGTTTCTTCCAATACTTACGACCCATATCTTCTAATGCCGGGTCTTTAAACCACGCACGTACTTCAGATAAGATCGGGCAAGTATCGCCATACATTTCAACGCATGGTACTTGAACGATAGTTTGTTTGCTTTCTGATTCACCTTTGATCCCAGCGAATGGCAATTTGATCATTGCACGTTCAACCCAGAAAAATGTGTTATCGGCGTTACCATCTGGTAAGAATCGCAGTACGGATTCGTCGCCTTCTTTTAAATTCCAGAACGCATAAATGGAATTGTCTCCACCTGTTCTGTTATTGTCTGATCCTTTATTTTCGGATGCCTTAAGTTTTGCTCTAATTTCTGCCAAAGTTGCCATAATAGTTCTCCTTTATATATGCCTTTGTTTACTGCTCTTTTTGCCTAATATTGCTTTAAGATCTACTTAAAGCAAAAAGCGCATACAAGTAATTGTACACGCTTTTATTTAGTATAGCAAGAGAAATCTTGCTTTAAATGTGGTATTTTTATGCCAATTATCTTAGCCCGGCGATAGTTAACATCTTGTCCAAAAGTACTTTATCCGAACGACTCATAGTTTCTTGTAATGGTGCGCCAGTCTTTGGATCATACTTTCCACCATATTGTTTTGCCCATTCTGCTTGCTCTTTTCGGTTTATTGGAGCAGGCGGAACATTGCCCGATGCGGCCGGTGCCGCTGGGGGTGTCGCAGTTACTGGTTTTGGTCCTTGGCCTGATGCGGCGGCTGCTTTGGCAGCTTTTTCTTCAGCTTGTTTTGCTAAGAACGCTTGATTCTGTGCTTGATATTCTGCTTGTCGTTGATTACGTTTGTCTGTTAAACTTCCAACAGCAACTTCTTTTCCAGATTGAGTTTTATATACTTCTTGCCCGTCTGCTCGGGTAGTTGTTGGAGCACCGGTTGGAGTCATAGTATTTGCTCGCTGTGCTTCGATATTGCTTCGCGCTTGTTGCGCAGAAATCATGTCTGGTGTAATTTCTGCCGGAGCAACTCCACCACGTTGAATAATTGCGGAGGCAGTTTTATCATTAGTTACTGGCTGACCAGTCTTCGCATCTTTAACAGGATTACCGTTAATGTCTAATCCGTATTGCTTCATTGCCGCTTGAGTCTGCGGGCCCATAATTCCGTCAGCTTTAATCTTTGCTCCCAGGCCAATTAATTTGTTTTGTAATGTTAATACTTTAGAATCCGATGGAGCAGGTGTCTTAGGAGGGGTTACTGCTGGCGGAGTTGGATTAGCCGCTTGTTGCGGAGCAGGTGTTTCGGCAGGTGCCGCTACAGGAGCATGTGCCGCTACAGGAGCAGGTGCCGCTACAGGAGCAGGTTGAGCAACTGGTTTGCCGCCGTTCGGTGCGCGAGCTAAAATATATTTGTCAGTTGGATCAGCGCCACCTAACCATTTTTTATCCTCTGGACTCATAGTATCCCATGCTGCCGCATGTGGAGTTCCGGCTGGCCAAGGATTAGTTACTCCATCGGCTTCTTTAATTATATTAATATATTCACGCAACGATTTCATATTAACCTCTTGCTAACTGTACAATACGTGCTAATGCTTGATCTTCATTGTAAGTTACAGATTCCATTGCTCCGGTGTAATCTCCCATAGCGTTATATGATCCGCTAACTGAAGCAGGAGCAGGTTTACCGCCTTGACCAAATTGTTTCATAGCCGCTTGTGTTGCTGGTCCCATGACACCGTCAGCTTTAATTTTTGCGCCTTTGGCAATTAAATCTTGTTGAATCTTTTGTACCGCTGGATCAGACTTAGCTGGAATTCTAGGCTTTGCCGCTTGTTGAGTGACCGGTGCCGCTGCAGTTTGAGGAGTAACAGGAAGCCCATTTTCTGGATTGATCATTTGTCCAGTTTTAGGATCTTTCATAGCTATCATTTGTCCTGTAGCAGGATCAACACCGTTGGCTCTTAACTTAGCATCTTGTGCGTTAACGGCATTAGCTGGATTTAATGGATCAGTAGTGTCTACTGGTGCCGCCGCAGGTGCTGGTGCCGCCGCAGGTGCCGCCGCAGGTGCTGGTGCCGCCGCAGGTGCCGCCGCCGGCTTTTTGCCGAATCCTAATGATCCTAGAAAGCCGCCATTGCTCGGAGCACGAGCTAAAATAATTTTATCTGTAGGATCAGCACCGCCTAGCCATTTTTGGTCTTCTGGGCTCAATTTTGCCCAAGCGGCTTCTTTAGCAGGATCTTTGCCAGCCCATGGATTAGCAGGCCCTGCTGGTGCTGGTGCTGGTGCTGGTGCAGCAATAGGACGTAATTTATTAGTGCCGTTATCATCGTACCATTCTTGTCCAGCTGGTGGTGTTGGTGCTCCCAGCCCTACAGGTGCACCCAGTGTGTTTCCTGCCTCATTAACCATATCAATATATTTTCTTAATAATCCGTTGAATTGTGACATATTCGTTATCCTTTTTTTATTTATTAGTTTTTGGGCATCAACGACATGATATGTTTCATCATATCTTGTGGGTTAAACTGACCGCTGTTACCTGGCAGTTGTACATTCTGGTTAGGAACTTGCCCTTGAAGCCCCTGGAATATACCGCCAATACCTTTTTGTATTTGTTGACCCATCTTGTCCGGGTCATTCAGGGTATCTACACCAAATTCTTGATCACCAATTTTTAATTTTGCGTTTTGAAACTGTTTCATTAGTTGTTGCAGTTTATCAAACTGTTCAGCATCCATGTTGCCAGAACTAGACGATGTGCTAGTAACATTTGCGCCAGGAGTTGCTTTCATTTGATTAAACATCGAATTAACATCACCGCCCATACCTTTCATCATATTAGAAAAATCTGGACCCTCTTCGTCAACTGTACGATCATTATGCGAAACACCGGCTAGTCGTAAAATAGCATGTTGCTCATGGTCAGCATTGCCTGCGCCCGGATCTTTCATGTCAATGAACTTTAATACTTTTCCTAATTCATCTTCTGCGACATCACCAAATGCGCCATCTTCAGCCGCTTTCTTTAATTTGATCTTAATACGCATTGCGCCCAACGGAAATGCTCCAGATTCTTTATCATAGAATCCGCTAATAAATTTGATCATTTCTTCAGTGCCATTTACTTCTGGTTCTAATCCAAACTCTGTAGGATCCATGCCGCACTCTTTGATTGCGTCATGTAATTTGATTTCTCTTGGACCCAAATCCATAGTGTGGTCGCCTGTAGCACCTTTGCTGATTGCCTTATGGATTAGTGCTTTCAAACGATCTTTTTCACCGCCAGGCTTCATTGGCTTTTTAAATGTGTTCTTTGGAGCATCGTGCGGAGTATGCTTGTGCCACGGTGCGTCATCTTCTTCACCTTCGGCAATCGGTGCCGCTGGCACTTCTGGGGGTAACGGTTCTGCTGGAGCACCTGCTGGTGGCGCAACTGGTGGCACTTCTGGCACAGGTTCTGGCGGAACCGCAGGTGCTGGTGCTGGTGTTGGAGCAGCCGCAGGTGCTGGTGTTGGAGCAACATCTGCTCCGCCTACTTCGCCGCTGTCGCCACCAAAATCAATTAGACCGTTTTGTAAAATTTCAGCAAGCTCTTCGTTATCCTGAGCTAATTCTGTTAACATAACTTCAATAGTAGTTGTTACATCTTTATCAGTGCTGTCTTTTGTAATTTGTTTTAGTTCTTCAATTTTAGCAATAAACGCAGGTAAAGGAATTAGTTTAGTTAATTCTTCTAGATTAATACCAGCAACACCTGGGGTTAGTTTATCAGCGGAAAATATTTGATTTACTTTTTTTAGGTTAGCCTGCTTAACATCTGGATTATGGTCAAAGATTCCTTGACCGTATTCATCTTGATCATCTTCGGTTACAATCGAATCCATAAAAGATTCAAATGCCAGTTCTGGATCTAAACTTTCATACATGTCAAACTCGTCTGCTCCAGGGATCTTTTTACCTGTTTCTATTTCATGTTGTTTGGCCGCATGTCTAGCTGACTTGCCTGCTTTTGCAGCAGAATCTTCATCAGGCTCGTCACTGTTAAAATGATCATCGTGACGTTTTTTATGTTCTTTGTAACGCTGATGCCAATCTGTTTTTATTGCCGCCTCAGTTCTAAATGATTCATCAACTAGGTCTTCGGCATTAAGTTCTAATACTGGTAATTCTGATTCATCAACAAATTTATAAATGTATGGGAACACTGCTTTTAAATCTTCGTTAAATGTACGAATAGTCAACCGATCGATTAGATCATTACTAATCTCTTCCGGGATCATTAATTCTTCTTGTTCTTCAAATGATTCTACAAATGATTCGTAGTATGCTGGACGCTGTAATTTATGAATTGTTTCTTTAATTTGGTCAATGCGATCTAATACACGATCAGTTACATTGCCCATTGCTTCGCTTACTTGTGCTTGACGATTAACATAACCTTTAAATTTGCGTAGACTTGCTAGTTCTTCTGATAAACTGCTGATGTGTTTGCCAATGCTATCATAAGGAGTACCGCCGTGCTTGATATGTTCTGCTAGAGCACGAGCACCATTCAAATGTTTGTAAGGATAACGAAAGCGTTCGCCTTGAGCATTTTCAATATAAATGCTGTCAATGTGCATTGTGCGGCCGGCAGCTAAATCTAAATTAACTGGTTGACTATGTTTAACAACTAGTCTTGCTTCACCTAGGTCTTGATAGCTCATGCGAGCATTACCATACATCTTATTTTCCATTATAGGTGCTTGTGGCATAACTGGTTCTTCCTTGGGCTTTGATTGATAATGGTAGTCACGCTTGTCTAAGCTGTCCTTACCTATGTTTTGTTCATCATATTTTAATAGACGTTTCTTGGCAAATATTCTAAGACCTTTTAAAAATTCACCGCAACGTGGGTGTTTTTTATCCACTAAATCACCGGCAAGTTGTACTACGATACCGTCATCTTCATCGAGTGTAATTGTAATAGTGCCTAATGACTCGCCATCTTCCTTGTATTCAAATTCAAAGAATCGACCTTGGTTCATTTCTTTTTTTCTAGTGATAACGTCCCCGGATTCGTTTCCAACTTGTATGTTAGGAAAGCGGGTTTGTATCTTACCGTAGAGGTCAAGCGCAATTTTGTCTAAATTAGATTCCATAGTATATTTATCAGATGTTTGAGGAAACAAATATGGGCAAGGGTGCTTGCCAGTCTTCGTCTAATGAGGATTCTATGGCAAGTTTAGCAAATACCGCAGGATCCCAATCTGCTAGTACTACAGTCATACGTACAATTAATAATAACGCTGACACTAAATCGTCGTGTTGTCCAGTTTTTGCTTTATAGGTCACACCCGCTGCAATAAACGTTTTAAGTTCACTTAGCAAGGCTTTACTGTTAATCTTCATTTGATCTTGTTCAATAAAGTATTTTAATCGACTACATGCTGATATTTTACTGCCATGTGTAGTGTTAAATCCCTTACGGAATTTACGTACATGTCCTTTTTTAACTGGCTCGCTAAGGAATAATCCTGGAAATGTGTCTTCGCCTAGGTTAGCAATTACCACTAGTGCGGCTTCACCTAAGGTGTTGTTTTCTACACTCCAGTAGATGCTGTTGGAGTAATCTTGGCTTATTTCGTCCTGGATATATCTAATTACATCTCTAAAGATTTTAACTTGATCTTGTATAATAGTTAAATTATGTTGCCACTCTGCGCACTGTACCATACTGGGCAATTCAAATACTTGTATACCAGCGTAGTCGCCGCCTGTACCTAAACTGGGATCTAACCCTACCAAGTAGGTGTTTCCCGGTGTTGGCTTTTTATACCAACGCACTTGTCCCATTTTAAATTGAGGCTCTTTGCCTGTCATTTCTGCTAGCTTGATACTGTTGATCAGCGTTTCATCAAATACCAAAAACTCACAACCGTATTCTCGACGGAAACGTTCTTCGCCGATGCGACCCATCTCAACAGATTTCCATTTCTCGTCTCTATCAGGATGTTCGTGCCACTCTGCTCTGAATCCGTGAAAACCGTTGCGACCCAGATTGTCTTCTCGCTCACTACCAAACTCGTCAAACAGGTCCTGTGACTCTTTCCAAATGTTGGCAAATGTATCTTCGTCACTGTTGGGCGTACTTGTGATAATCGCACGTCCACCAGTTGCTAGTGTCGGGGATATTGAAGTCCAAAACTCAGTGGCGATATTTGGTTGAACGAATGCAAACTCATCGCAATACAGTAGGGAAATTGACATACCACGACCAGTGTTGCCAGTTGTAGTAGCCGATACAATTCTTGATCCATTATCAAACTCCATTGACCCTTTGTTATAGTTTACAACACCGCTACGAATATAATCAGGGCATAATTCATATCCGTATCTAATACGCTGCATAATTTCCTGTGAGCCTGTGTATTTGTGTGCAGCAACTAGAATAGTTTGATCCGGGTGAAACATAGCATACCATAACAAGTATGCCGACGCACATGTAGTCTTGCCACTTTGGCGTGGCAGCATGTTTACATTGAATCGAAAGTCATGATAACTGTGTAGCAACCCTTCTTGATACTCGTATGGTTGAAACAACATCTTGCCTTTGACAGGATGTTGTATGTAAAAGAAATGTTTAGCAAAATATAAGTAACCAGTTTTAGGGTCAGCACAGGCAAGCAGATGTTTAATCTGCTCTTCTGAGAAGCGTTCAGTGGTATGCGCTTTTTTGGTTAATACGCCGTCAAGTGATTTTGCCATATGCTTATTTACATAAAAAAAGCACCCCTAAGAGTGCTTTTGATACTGCTGACGAAATTATATTAACGACCCTTAACGTGCTCGTAATGTGCGGCTAGTTGTTTAACTAGGCTCTCTGAAACACCCATTGGATTTCCACCGCCATTAACTTTCTCAGCTTCGCCACCCTTGCTGTGCATGTCATCACCTGTTGGTAATACTGAATTAATATTTAATGTGGTTTCGTCCGGATTTGTAGTAGCTGAACCAAACCCGCCATCATTTACATCTTCTTCGTATGATTCTTCTTCTGGTTCGCCGATCAAAATATCAGTTTCGCTGCTATGTCCGTGTTGTGGCTCATGCTCTGGACCGTCTTGGATATCTTTAAGAACATTTAATAAATCACGGATTCCACCGGCGCCACTGCCGTTCATACTAACATTCATAGTTACTGAATCGCTTTGCTTAGGAGCTTCGTGCCCCATTCCGCCCAACGGCATAATTCCCATTCCGCCACATTCATCAACTTTGCCTTCGTCGATTGATTTTATCTTTGTTAATAAGTCTTGAAAGTTCATATTATTTTCCTTTTCTTGGATCTGGATTTGAAACCTTACCAAGCGGACTCTTAGCAGATATTTTTATTTTTTCTGCTTTGACAATTTTTTCACTCGGGGCTTTCTTTGCTAAAATCTTTTCATTAACACCCTTGTATTGTGTTAATTTTTTTGTATGTGAGCCTAACTCTCTAAGCAAGCTCATTACTTGTTTGTCGCCAACTAACGATTGTCCATCTACTTCTTCAAGTGGTTTTTCTAAAAGTGCGTCACCTGAAAGATCATCATGTTCGTGGTTAAGAGCAAGCTCTTCTTCTTCTTTCAAACTACGTACACGAATATTTGCTGGAACAATTTTTAACTTGTTAGCAACTGCTTCTCTAACTGCTACAGTATTTGTTGGATAACTTACTGTTACATCAAAAATAGTTACACCAACGTTTTCTAATTTTGGAAAGTCAACTTGTTTTTCTGTAATAGGGGTAGTTTTGCCATCTGAGCAGGATTCAACTTTATATTGTGCTAACGCTTCTTTAATAGTTGCGGCACAATCTTTAGGGCAATCGCCCGCGATTTTAATCTTAAATTCGTAAACTTGTTTGCTTTCGATGACGTATTGTTTAAATGATTTCATTGTGTAATCCCAGTATTGTATTTATTTCATATTCTTTAATCTTTCGATCAAACTGTTGCGATCTGCTACAATAAAGCCATCACCTTGGATATTAACACTATTGTCTTCTTGATTAGCATCTTGATCAAGTTTAGCTTTCTTTAGCTGTAGTTCAATCATCTTGAGTTTTTTGTCTATTTTTGCGGCTTTAGCGTCAATAGCGTTCTTAAGCATACCGCCTGCTACTTCAAAAATACGACCACTATAACGTGCTTCGACGTTCATACCTAGATCCATTAGGTCGTCGTAGGCATCAGTGGCACGTTGCGCTAGTGCGTCAAATTCTGAATCAGCGGCATCACCTAGTCCTTTGACTGCGGGCAAGCTAGCTGAAATTTTGTCAAATTCTTCCATGCTACGTAAAAATGTATCAGGTTTTTCGTTGGCAGCTTTTTGCTTCTTTTTTTCTTCTGCCTTGATAAGTTCTTTACTTGCAGGCAGATTCAAAAGTTCTTCAAGTTTTTTCATACTAATACTTATCAGTTAAGGCCGTTCGTCAGGTTCAAAAATCTGTATATCTTTAAGTTTAGTTCCGCTCTTATATTGTGAGGTCCAAATATATCCGTCTATTAATCCTAATTTTTTACAAAACTCTGAATTAAACACACCGTCTATTCTTAATGTAAATTTATTTTCGCTTTCAGTATCTACACCGTGATTATCAGCGGCATTAAATGTATACACTGGGCAATTATAATAGATTTTTTCTTTCTTTATCTCATCGTATACAAAAGCAGGCCTGTTTTTAGTAAATTGAATTGAAATATGATGCATCTTACTAGGTAATAATCCACTATCTCGGTGTATACAAACTGGATTGTTTTTAGAATTTTCAAAAATTACAATTCTTCCTATCTCATCAAAAATGTTCCACGATTTAATCCAATTGTCAAGCAATGGAGTGTTTTCAATCCTTTCTCCGTTAGACTGAATTTTTGTAAAGTCAACAGCTCCCGATGCATTTCTAGAATTAAGATTTGGCCTCATAATAAACGTCATATTATTCCAACTAGGCTTTGCTAAACCAGTATTGTATACATAAGAGGTTATTTCTATATTTGTTTTTAAAGAAGCTCTAATATTTTCGGGAATGTATTGTTCAGCTCTCCATACATAGTAAGTTAAATATTTTTGATTGTTAATATCTTCAGGCACGTATGTGCTGTTATATGCATGATGAGATACTTTAGGATTTTTTATAATTTGTAATAGCTCTTGTTCAACGTCTCTAGCTTGAGTAGAGTCAACGTTAATAATATCAGAGAGATCAAAAAACGGATTTCCGCCTGTACCCATGCCAAGGATTCCAACTTCGTACCATTTAATAATCTTATATTGGAATTCTGGATTGATTTGTTTAAAACACAATATGGATGAGCGATCTTGATGTGGCATAACAATACTTATCGATTAAGTCTGTTGAAATAAATCATTTTCATTGACAATGCGGAACTTTATACCCTGTTGTCTACACCACATTGTGGCCGCGGCCCACTTGGCTTGATTCTTGACAAACTGTGCTTGATTGTATTTGTTTTTGCCCACACGCTCGATCAGCGTCTGGCTTGCAGGCTTAATTTCAATAAGTTCTACAATCATACGATTTTTCTTGTCTACATACTGTATGAAGAAATCTGGAACGTATACTGTACTGCGACCAGTTAGCGGATCTCTGTAGGGTATTTGTATTGCTTCACTTGCCCATTTTTGTACACTTTCGTTAGTGTCACAAAATCGCATGAAACTCCATTCCCAACTACTGCGGTATACGGGTGTTTTAAGTCCGACATATTTGCCGGGGTTAGTCATAGTAAACTTACCACGTGCGAATTTGCTAGCCATGTTATACTAGAATGTTGCGTGATTCGTAGTTGTTGGCCAATGGAGCGATTCTATAACCTAAGAGGCTAATTTTTTCTCTATATGTGTTTAACACCTGCGCCACTACTTGACTTAATTGTATTTCATTAAGTTTTTTCAATGTATCGACTAATTCAAACACGTTGATATTATCTGCTCTTGCTTGATTTAACAACACAATGCTAGTGCTTCTTGCGCTGTCAGAATCGAACCCATGCTTTAAAAAAAACCCAACTACTGTGTCAATTTGATTGCTTGGAAAACTTATTTGATTTTGAAAAAATTTATCAAAAAATTGACGTACTTCAACCCCACTATCTCCGGCTGTTTGTGCTGGTAAATTTATTGCCATATTATAATCCTAAAACAACTTTTGTTGCTTGTACAGTATTACTAACAGCGTTTGCCACTGGAAACGCAATGCCCTGTATTCCGCTGACTCCTTGTTGTACTGTGTTTAGCAAACTACCTGCTGAATTAGGAGTAGATGGAGCAGGTATATTTTGTGAGTTCTGATAACCGTTGATAGTGGTGGTTAAATTATTGACAAACGATTGCGCATTGCCTTGGACATTTACATTAGATACAAAACTTGGACTTGCCGTTGATTGCGCACCGCCGCTGAGTGGGCTCGGCGATTGGTCGTAGTGTTCCGATCCAAACCCCGGAGGATCGTCAGGTGTCACCTTACCATTACCGTATACTACTGCTTCAAACATAATTGTTGCGGCGTTATCGTGAGCAGTGGCTTCGGTTGAACTCAACGGACCGTGATTCCAACTGGCTATAATTGGATTTTGTAACGTATAGCTGACATATTCATGACGTGCCATCTGATATATTGTTATTGAATTAAAAAACGGCAATGTACTACCGTTGTCAAAACCGTATGGTGTTTTAATATAATTAAAATTCTTAGTAGCAGTTCTACCATAAGCACCTGCTGTTTGTGCTGATATGCTGTCAGCAAAATAATATGTGTAATAGTTTTGCCACAGTTGATTAATTAATCCCATATTATCGTCGTGGAATTTAATATTTGCTGTGGTATACTTATGACCAGTTACCACGTTCTTTTTCCTATTATACTGATTAAGTGTTTCTGTAGTGATAGTAAAATTAGGAAGATCTACACTTTTAACCAACATGTTAATTTCATTTCTATGTCGTTGTACTAGATCAATACTTTTTAGTGCAGCTTCGTTAATACTAAACGATACGTGATATAAGAATTTTGTTTTTGGTAGTAATCTAAATTGATCGTCGACAAACAATCGTGCGGCATGCTGATAATCTTTTAGATTAACATTAGAAGAACTGTTTAAATATTGAGTAGGTGTAAAGGCCATAATAATATTTATTTAAAAAATAAACTACGTAGTTAACTAATTGTCAAGAAAAAACCCACTAGGGTGGGTTTTTATCTTACTTAACCGCCTAACTGACCACCACCACCGGTGATGTTTGTACTGCGAGTTTGTTTGAAGTTTGGTGTGCCTACTCCAGCACTAGCACCTATTTGAACACAGTTGTCTGGCTGGATTGTAATAGTAATTTCAGCTTGCGTTTGAACTGAATAGTCTAATGCGTCATAGTTTGCTGTTGTAACGTAGCAACCATAGCACTCCCAAGTTTCCAATGCTGTCGGAACTGAAGCGCCGTTGCCGCCGTCTAGCATTTCGATACGCATGGTAAACTTATAGTCACCACCGGAAGCTGCACTGCTTTGCTCATAGAAGTCAAACTGCTTTTGTAACTGCTCGCCGACCAACTTGCTAACAGCACCAGTCACGTCATCACGTAATTTGATTGCCATAGTAGACCATACCGGCTTACCAGCATAGTTAATCTTTGAGTTGTACACTTCCATTGTTTGGTTAGCAAACGTAACAGTTGGTCTAACTGCTGTTGCTACTTGTTTTGTAAGTTCTGTAGTACCAGCAGACACGCCAAAGTTTTCAAACTGAATTCTGAAACGATATTTTAGTTTTGGCATCAGCATACCTTGTGAGGCAGCTGATTGTCCTGATGCTAGTGGAACTGTAAATCTTGATAATGATGCGATTGACATATTTTTATGCTCCGTTTATATTAACCTAGACCCTTGATCTCGCCAGTATTCTTCAAGCGTAATGGAATGTAAATAAATTCCACTGCTTTGACTGGTTCGATAGCAACGTCTAGATATAGTTCACTACGATCAATTCTAGCCGGAGTGTTATTACTTGTGTCACACACTACTAGGTAGTCGTATAGTGCACGTTGTCCTACTAATTCTAGTAATAGACTTTCTGCTGCACCCTTAATTTCATTACGTGTAATTGTATCGTTTGGTTCAAATACATATGGTTTCGCCAACTGAGCAAACTGTCTACGTAGATAAATTACCAAACGTGCCACATTAATACGATCTAAACTACTTGCGTTTTTAGCACGAGTATATTGACCATAGTTGACTAAGCCTGTACCTGTAATAAATGTTAACGGATTAACTTTAATGCTTGCTAATGTATCACGTTGACCGTTATTTAATGCCACTGATTGGAACTCGCCTTCGCCGGTAATGTAACCAACTGCTGTTGCGTTAGTAATGCCACCTCGACGTGTACCAGCTGGAGCGAACCATGGATATGAAACATTATCGCTAAGAGCAATGGTACGTAACATCATGTGACTTGGTGGAACAACTACGTTGTTGCCAATGTTGTCACTGGTATAACCCCATGGATAGAAGAAGCCTAAATACTCGTCGCTTGATACAAGACCTTTTTCGTTGTCTTCTAATGCGCCGTTAACGTTGTTACCCCAGTTACTTAGTGTTGTAGCGTCTGGGTGTAAACGAGCAGGAGTATCAGCTACAACAAATGCTGTTAGTCCACGATCGTAGTTTAAGCTAACCATTTCGCCTACCAGCTCAGAATAACCTGGGCAAGCAATTAAGTTAAACACACGTGATTCTTCATCACGGATTTGTTGGTTAGCATTTACAAGAGCTTGTAACGCTTGAATAACAACTTTACGTTGTGCCTTGCGACCAAATGTTCCAGAACCATCTTCTTGGTTACCAGCTTCACTTACCCAACGATGTGGATAGTACTCACTCATTGACGGATCGCCAATTTGACGATGGTTGTCAGCTTCGACATTGATATAGTCACGTACAAAACGCTTAACGTTAAATCCTGAACGACGTAAGTTCCATAGCAACATACCTTTTGGATATAATGCTGGATCTGGAGCATCTGGATCTAAGAAATCATATGTTAATAGTTTAGCAATTGAATCTGGTTCAACATCATCACCTGCTCCTGACCAACGTGCGTCGTGGAATAAAATTCCTGATTCTGAACTCTGATCTGAATTGTCAACTAACACCCATTTTTTAGTTACATAGTTAAATTTATAAATCTTTGGAAAGTTTTCTAAATCACTAGTGTCAACCCAAAGATCACCGTTACTTAATGCTGTGCCGTCACTTTGTACAGTTGGGCGTGTTGCGCTAACAATCGGACCAGCTGGATCAGTTGCGTCACCGCCTGGAGCAGTTTGATTGTAATTTAAGTAACCGACCCAATGTGTTCCGTTATGAACCATCATATCAACTTCGTCGATCATTGAGTTGTACCATAATTTTCCATCAGCAGGGATAGTTGACGGAGCGGTCGCACTTGCGTTAGCAAAACCAATACGTGAACCAGCTCCGCCGATAACAGTTGACGACCATAAACTTGCTAGATACTTAGTATCATCTGTAGGATCGCTTGGATCTCTCCAAAGGTTACGTGTTGCTAAACCAGCATTGTCTGGACTAGAATGATAAGCTGTAAAGATGTGTGATAATTCAGCACCAGTTTCACTGCTGTCAACGATTCTAAAGTCTCCGCCCTGTTTGTGACTAATTGTAACTTTACCAGTTACTGCGTCATATTCAGCGTTGATATTAATCAATCCCGAACTACCAATCTGTGCCACTAATTCTTCAGCGTCAGCAGAGCCAGCTGTTGGCCCTAATGCTACAAAATAGATAGTAGCCGGACTACTTAATGTTGCTGAACCTGTTAAACTTTCTGAGATAACAAATGATACATCTCTGCCGGCAGTAAATGGGCTAGTTGACATATTCACAGACTGGATAGTTGTTGCGCCAACACCGGCACGATAGAATAATTTGAAGTTAGCTAGTTGTGGGCCAGTATGATTCATGCCGCCTTCGTCTGTATTATACTGTACGTAGATTGTTTTTAAAGGCAAGTTAATGCCGCCGCCTGCTGAATCTAAACTGGCCAATGCAGCATGATTGTTTGCGTATAAAGGCGCTGCCTTTTCAATCCAAGCACCAGATGCTGAATTATAATTCTTAACTCTCCAACGTGCTCCGTTATTTGGTTCAGTTGTTTTGATCCAAATTGAACCAGTTGGACGTGGTGTCGAGTCGAATGTTTTGTATTGTGGAACACTTGTGTGTGGCGCAATAGTTAACTTTGGAGGAGCATAGTAACCTGCTGTTAAGCCTAATGCTGATAGGCCAGCAGTGCCGCCCTGTGCTTCTATATGGATAGTTGTGCTATCACTATATAGTGCTAACTTTCCATTGACATTTTCAGCACTGATACCAAGCACGCCTAATGGAGCACTTGCGTTGATGGCTGTAATTAAACCAGCTAAGTTAACCGGATCATCAAATACATTAGTGTTAATTTTGATAGACTTACCAACACCTAATGTTGGTAGAGCTTGTGTACCAGTCACTGCTGGCCAACTTGCTACCCAGTCTGAGCTACCAACTTCTACCCATAAACCAAAAGAATTTTTAAAGTATACAGTATTTACGGTAGTAGTTGCGTCAATTGCGTAGTCGCCAACGTAGCCAATACTAGCACGTGGTGCGCTACCTGCGCCGTCTGATAATTTGCTTACTGATGTGATAACAGTTGGATATTTAATTGTAAATGTCTGGCCGCCAGTTGTTCTTGCGCTGGCGCTATTCCATTCAAAAATACCGTATTGTGTCGATGCTGTGTCGAACCAGTATGTGTTGTCTTCTGGCTCACCTAGCGGAGCATCAGCTAATGCATCTAGTTGATTCAAGTCAATATTAGCACGTACCACATACGCACGATTGCTTACACCTAGGTAACTGTATGCCGCTTGTAAACCATATTCGTTCTGTTCGCCAGCATGAATAGGGTTGTTGTTAGCATCAGTTTTAAACACAGGTGTACCAAATGTGTCTGCTAAATCTTTCTGACTTGTTAGTAGATAAACTTGGCCAGCGTTAGCGGCAAGTGTACCTCCAGCGATTCCGGTTGCTGATCCGTTTTGCTTGCTTTCAGCAGAGGCAACGATAATTAAAGGTGTTGTACCTGGTGCGGCAGGTGTATAGAAGCTTTCGTCTATTACGGTAACTGCTACGCCTGGTGAACTTAGTTGAGCCATTTTGTGATCTCCAATGAATACTATTTCTAATTGTATTTAGTGGATTTTGGCTTTTTGTATATGATATACAGTCTAGAAAAGGTTCTAAAAAGGCTTAAATAAAATATGAGACCATTGTGTGACTGCGGACTACGACCTGTTGCTGTTAACTACTATAAATTAGGTAAACCTTATTATAGAAGCCAGTGTGGTGCTTGCTCGCGAGGAGTTAAATTACCCAGATGGTTTACATCCGGATATCGACCTAAATCATCCTGTGACAAATGCGGATTTAAGAGTTCGCATAAAGAAGTATTTGCGGTATTCCATGTAGACGGCGATTTAAATAACTGTAGGCCTACAAACTTAAAAACAATATGTGCTAATTGTCAGCGGATATTACACAAAGAAGGTATTAAGTGGAAACAAGGTGATTTGATACCAGATCTTTAACTTGCTCAAATAAATCATCGATAGTAGTATCATTAGGAATCACTACGTCAAATTTGGTTCCGCACCACGCTGTTTCGCTAGCATGAATAGCAAATCTATCCAGATATCGTCGCTGAGAAATATCACCAGCATTTACTGCCACAGCATGATCGTACCATGCTGGATCTTCACCGCGTTTCACACGAACAACAATACCGCCGGCATCTTTAATTGATTTAATTTCGTTAGGAAAACGGCAGTCGCTGATAACAATATCGTCAGTACTAGTACGTAGTTTGTTTTCTAAACTGGCAATCCACATGTCATCGTGAAACCCATTACGACAAACTTCTGTACCCCAATACTGTAATACCCATCGTGGAGTTAGATTAGGCATGTTGAGTCGTTCTGCCCACCACGGATCTACTTGTTCGCGCCATTCTCGGGCTGATTTAGTGCGCCCTTCTAGCATGGTTCGATCCCAACCAAATACATGCGCCACTGCATCTTTTAAACTATTGGCAAAACTTTCTCGTCTAAAACCATGGAAATTTGTAAGATAATCGGCAATAGTATCTTTGCCGGAACCAATAAAACCGCACACACCTATAATCATATAGCACCCCTAATATAGTGCTAGTATATAACAGTTTTATTACAAGGTCAAATTATTTGTTAGCCAATAATGAATGTCATCGGGGTACCGCCTGACACTAGTTCTGCTAATTCTTTATCTAAGTTAGTCAGTTCTTCTTTGCCGGCAGACAGTAATGCCGCACCATTTAATGTGATGCCTCCGGATCCGGGGCCAGCAATAGATCCAAACTTAGAGCGTGCTTCTCCAAGCATTAGTTTACAAACTGCTAGAGTATAATCATATAACCATTGTTTGGCGTATATGTCTTGTAGTAGGATATAGTCTGGGCGATAGTTGTGTGTGCGCAACAGGATCTGTTCACCTTGAGCAAATGGGCGTTGGAGGATTGTTAGAGTATGGCTAGTCGGTTTCCATTTAAATTCAATGTAACTACCAAACATTCGACCTACTAATTTTTGATATCCGGCAAACATTTCGTATGTTGCTAACCCGCCCATCATACTGCCGCTCATTAAATAGGTGTTAGTGTAGGCCAAGTTGAATGGTTCGAACAATGTTCCACCTGCGCCTAACCCGCTACGTGAGCCAATTGCTCTACGAAATACGCTTTGTACTTCAATAATTTCATCAGGTAAACGATACTCGTTTTGGTCCTGAATTAGTTCTAAAAAACTATAACTTTCTTCTACACTATTACTACTACGTTGTCTAAAGCGATTAATAGCACGATTTAGTGCTGTTTCGTAATGTTTAGGATCTAGCTCTACTTCAACCATGCCGTCGCCTAGCATGTCGCGCACGTAGTCAAATACCTTATTTCGTTCAATTAAAGATGTAGAATCAGACATATTAGTTCTCCACTCATATTTAGCTAACGATAAATATCATATGCCACGCTTATCCCTATACAAGCCCGAACGAGGGCAAGACTACAAGTTTATAGATCGCCAGATTTCTGAGATGTTTCAGGTAGGAGCAACTGATGTTTACCTACACAAATATATTGGTTCTAATACTAGCGAAGCTAATGCTACGGCTGATCAGCCGCATTATGCCACCACGGCTGTAACTAACATACAGGATCTACTGTTTTTAGAAAACAGAGATCGCAAGTATGATTCAGAAATCTACAGAATTCGCGGTTTATACAATGTACAAAATATTGATTTTAATTTAAGTCAATTTGGATTGTTTATAGATAATGACACATTGTTTATGACTGTACATATTAACGATTTTATCAAATACATTGGACGCAAACCTATTAGTGGTGATGTAATGGAGATGCCGCATTTACGTGATCAGTTTGCGTTAAATGATTTTGAAGTAGGACTGCCGCGCTACTATGTCATTGAAGATGTGGGCCGTGCTAGTGAAGGTTTTAGTAGTACTTGGTATCCACATTTATATCGTTTAAAACTTAGAAAAGTTACAGACAATCAACAATTTGCTGATATCTTTAACAAACCTGTAGTTGATGCCAACGGTGATCCGTTATTAGATGCCGGTGGAAACCCGACTGGGCAAACGCTACGCGATTTGTTGAGTACCCATAACAAAGAATTAGCAGTTAACGACATTGTAGTGGCTCAAGCAGAAGCAGATGCTCCTAAGAGTGGATATGAAACTAGACAATTTTATACGCTAGCAGTTGATAATTTAGGCAAACCTATTTTAAATACTGCTGACGTAACTAGTCTTGATGCTAGTAACACTACTGTCACCGCACAAGAAAGTAATGCTAGACCAGTTAGAACAGGTTACACTGGATACTTAGTAGGTGACGGTTTTCCAGTTAACGGATACGATTTTGGACACGGCATTCAATTCCCAGAAAGCGCACAACAAGATGATTTCTTTTTGCGTACTGATTTTTTACCTAACAGGCTATTTAGATACGAACAAAATCGTTGGATTAAAGTTGAAGATGCAGTTCGCATGACAATGACTAACAATAATGCACGTCAAACATTAAAAACTAGCTTTATTAATAATGCTGACGCAATTTATAATCAACAAGTTGCTGTTGATGCTGTTAGCCTAACCGAAGGATCTCATATAATTAATACGACTATAAATTATATTGAAGCGCCATATATAATGATTAAACAGTCCATTACAGAAATTGGATTTACTATAGCTGACTATCCTGATCAAGTATTAATTTCTAGTTATCTAGTAGACTCAGTTGCCAAGGTTAGAATCACATTACCATTGACTAATTTATTAGATCCAACTACGCAACAGACAATTCCATATACAGAAGTATGGCAAGTTGGACTGTACAATAATAAAGAAGAAGTAAGACAGAGTTTATCAAAGGCTCTTAGACCAAAGGCGGATTTATAATGAAGCAATATATTTTGGAGGCTTCGGTTTAACACCGTTGTATCATTATTCTTCACTTTTATGACGGACAAATCCGTAGATATCTAACACAGACAATTCGTGTGCTAAGTAATTTTAGTGTAAAATACGGGGACGGTACTCTTGTGCGTATTCCAGTAATGTACGGCGATGCTGACAAACAAGTAGCTAACATTTTACGTCAAAATTCAGAAAACGTAGTTAATTCTACGCCACGTATTAGCGTATATATTTCAGCTTTAGATATTGACCGAGCAAGATTAAGTGATAGCACGTTTGTTGGTAAGTTACATTTTAGAGAACGCGATATTGACCAAGAAACTTATACTGTAGGCCAAGGTAAAAATTATACTGTTGAACGTATGATGCCTACTCCGTTTAAACTAACAATGAAATGTGACATCTGGTCAGCTAACGCAGATCAAAAATTACAAATACTTGAACAGCTACTTGTATTGTTTAATCCAAGTTTAGAATTACAAACTACTGATAACTATATTGACTGGACTAGCTTAACAGTTTTAGAACTTGCCAGTATGTCATGGAGTAGCAGATCAGTACCTATTGGTACGCAAGATGCTCCTATAGATATTGCTACACTGACATTAGATACTCCAATATGGATTAGTCCTCCAGCTAAGGTCAAACATCTTGGGGTCATTACTAGTGTAGTTACTAGTTTTTATCAGGATAGCACTACAGATTCTGGTGGGTATATTGAAGGGCTTGGTATTGATTTAGGCGGCGACACTACTACATTAAATAGTGAACTTACTAAAGATACCGTGACAATTAGCAATTATCATATACAAGTTTATAATAGCCAAGCACTGTTAATGGGCAAAAACGAAAATGCTGTCCCAAGAGAGCCAACGCTAGATATACCAATAAGACAAGGCGTTGGTCTAATATGGGATGAGCTGTTTAGCCAGCATCCTGGTATGTATAAAGCGGGTTCAAGCAGAATATTTTTAAACCAACCTACAGGATCTCCAGTCATTGGCACTATTGCTATAAGTGTAGTAGACCCTACAATACTACAAATTAACTGGGATCCGGATACATATCCTAAAGATGACTTGTTGACGGAAAATATTTTTAATGGTTACCAAAGTGTTAGAACCGGTAGCCCAGGTACATTTGATGCCATTATTGATCCAACTACTAAAGGACCAAGGGGTTCAGGCTTAGTTGATCCAACCACGGGCGTATCGGCACTTGGTGCTGGTACACGATATTTGCTGGTTGAGGACATAGGAGCAACTGTTAATGCCGACGGCCCGGATGCTTGGAAAAATAATGATGGAACAGATTTTACAGCCCACGCTAATGATATTATAGAGTGGAATGGCACAACTTGGCACATTATATTTGACGCTCAAGAAACAGGTCAACATCTTCTTCAAACAAATATATATACTGGCATACAGTACGTGTGGAATAACGTACAGTGGGCAAAGTCATTTGAAGGTGATTACAGAGTTGGCCAATGGAGAATAGAACTTTAAAAGATCGTATTGTTTGTAGCGGAGCATTGTTCTACGCTAAATCAACACGCCGAGTTCTATTGTTACAAAAGGCCCAAGGCAAACATGCCGGAACCTGGGGATTAGTGGGCGGGACCAATCTAATAGATGAAAACCCGTGGCAAGGACTCCAGCGTGAAATCAAAGAAGAAATTGGCACTCTGCCTAAAATTTTAAAAACAATTCCATTAGAAACATTTGTATCAAACGACAAAGTGTTTAATTTCCACACGTACTTGTGTGTAATAGAAAATGAGTTTATTCCTATTCTAAGTGACGAACATATTGCGTGGGGATGGTCAACTATTGATCATTCGCCTAAACCCTTACATCAAGGGCTTCGTAACAGCTTCAACAGTAAGACAATCCGTAATAAATTACAGACTGTCTTTGACCTAGTTGATATAATAACGCCTTAAGCCTGCGCTTCACCCCAACGAATAATAACGTTCGTAGAAATAGCAGTGCCTGACGTTTTATAAACGTTAATTGCTAGTACGTCTGGGCCGTTTGGATATGTTCCTCTACCGCCCAATGTAGTGTTGGTCAATTCTTTCAACTCACTTAAATCTAAACTACCAATTTGTCCAGGAGCCGCAATAAACGAAAATACAGTTTCACCTGGTTGTGCGTATGGCGGTAAACCAAATTGGAACGTAATAGTAGTTGCCGAACCAATTGAAATAATCGATGACTGTGTGAAGTTAACACGATAATACGCAGTGCCAGCAAACGATGATAACAAGCTAATGCTAGCAATCTTTGTTCCCGATGGAAACTTTGTCGGGTCAACAATTTCAGTACCAGTAGTTGCGCCATATGTTGTTGTTAATGTTTCCCATGAAGCTTGTGTAAAGTATAAGAACGATGTGTTAGTACTAATAACCGCTGGTGTAAACGCCACTGTTGCGTTTGCTGATATTGCGCTGGTAGCGGCCTTACTTAATAACAGTGTATAATAAGCAATAAATGTAAATGTTACAGATGCGCCAGGTGCTTGCGTTGCTAACAAGCTAGTGTTAAATGTAACAGTATAATAGTTAATACCGGCAAAAGTTCTTAATGCGCTAATTGTTTGTATCTGTGTTCCAACAGTAAATTTACCAGTATCATTTACAGTATTAGTAACAACTGCCGAACCAATCGGTAATGCCGCCCACGATGCTTGTGTAAAATTTAGTGAAATTGCGCCTGCTGTGGCAGCGCCAGTAGCTGAGAAAGTTACAATCGCTAGTGCGTTGTTATTTACAACGTTTCCTGTTGCGTTACCATTATAATTGATTACGGTAGATACGGTGAACGTTACAGTATTTGTTGCACATGCTGTAACAGTCCACGTACCGGCAGCTTGGGGAACGTTTGCGTTTGTCACCGTAATACTATCTCCAATGCTGTATGGCGCATAAGTTTGCACTACGTTAAAATATATAGTAACTGAAGTACTGTTAGATGCTTGTAGATAATACGTCGGTAAACTTGAAGTAACAGGATTGTGAGCTACAGTTGATACTGCGCTAGTTGTAATTGTATAATAGCTTTGTCCAGCCGCTACCGCAGGACCAGCAACGTTAGATACCGTTGTACCAGCAGGGAAATCAGCACTATATATACTAGAACCAACTCCACCATTTAATGCTGTCCACGATGCTTGAGTAAAGTATAGTGTATTTGAGGTAGCTGTAGTTTTAAAGAACGGGCTTGGAGGTATAGTTGCGGTACCGGTAATTAATCCTAATGTTGTAGCAACTGGAGTTGGGTTTGAGTTAATTGTTGATACAGTGGTACCTGCTGGATATTTAGTTTCAGACGCTGCCACACTAAAACCGGTGGATGCCCCTAAACTGTCCCAACTTGCTTTAGTTACGTACAATATACTTGAGCCCGATGATTGCGCAAACAACGCATTATTTGGCACAGTTGCGTTACCAGTTAAGGCAGCGGTAGTAGTGGCTGTTGATGTAGTTACACTTGCGCCACCGGCCCATGATACAGAACCTCCTGGTGCTACTTGCGCAAAGGATGGCTGTCCACCTGCTGAACTACCAGATAATCCCGACCATGAAATTGCGCTTGGATCAATTGGATAGTTTTGCGGGTTCAGTACACCTTCAACCACTAGGCCGCCAGTGCCCGTGTCTGAAGTAACCTCAATACCTTTTAGTAATAATTGCGCACGATTAATAAGTTCTCTATCACCTAAATCTCCGATAATAGCGTTTGAAACACTAGGAGCAAGACGGATTAAGAATGCTGTTTGTTTAGTTGTTGATACTTGAATACCAGTAGACGCATAGTTAAACAGGTATCCGCGATCTTCGTCAAATAGGCCGTCTGTTAACATAGCAGACCCCCAGTGACTAATAATAGGACTGATAGTATTACTTACTAAAATTACACCCGTATTAAATTCATGAGTAGTTGCGCTACCAGCCCTAAATGTACGCTGGGCGCCACCAACAAAGTTTACCATTGGGGCTCCGCGAGTACAACCAGTTAGGGTGTTTCCACTCTTTCCACTAAACGCAATTAATTCATTATCAATATAAACTATACCTGCTTCGGCTGGAAAACTGCTAGCATCTGTTAATGTTAGTGTAGTTTGTGTGGCAGATATTGAGTTTGCTAGTTTACTTTTTCCGCTTTCATTAATAACTTCATAACGGACTGGCATATTTCCAGAACGCATATATGCTTCAGTATTAACGTTACTATTACGTATTCTATGGAAGAAAATAAAGTTACCGTCGGACCCTCTTAACATAAAGTCAATAAATCCAACAGCGTACCATGACCATTGCATACCGATCATCTGCATCTTTGTAAGATCAACATTATATCCACTAGGACCAGTTCCGTCTAATCGATCAAGGTTAAATGCACTTTGTGGAATTATAAACTCTTGTACTAAACATGCTTTGGCTTGAACCGCATTTGATGCTCCTCTATAATCCGGAGTTACTGTCATAGTAGTGTTGCTGGTTACCGTCGTTACTACATGAGTCATACCCTTGATAGTAATTCGATCTCCTGCTTTAATCTGATCCCTAAAACGTGTGTTTGACCCAGTTACTAAATTGGTATCTTTTTGTACATTAACAGTTCCGCTCAACTGGAATGTACTGGTCCTACGACCAACAGCAAAATTTTGCCCGTCGTATTGGAAAAATAATCCGTTTTGATCATCAAACGTACCAGCACGTACTGTTGCGCCATGCCATTTTAATACTGATATAGTTACGTTAGTAGTTAGGATTGCTGTTGTATTTGCTAAGACCGTAGATGCTTGTACTTTTAATACTCGTTCGTTGATAATATCAGTTATAGTATATGTACCATTATATCCTTTAGTTTCAACACCGTCAATTCTAATTTGGCCGCCAACTTGACAACCGTGGTCTACATCGTCAGTGGTTACAGTAATAAATGACCCAATATTAGTACCATCAGCGGTTAGTGCTTGTAAGTTATAGCTTGGCGCAAATAATGCTCCAGTACAATAGTTAATTCCCTTACCAGATTGGTAACGAATATATTTCTTACTCATACGTATTGCTTGTACGCCGTGTTGCGGACCGCCTGTTCCTAATTGTACTCCGCCGTCGTACGGTCTATGAATAAAGTAGCTATCCGGGCGAGCATACACGATTCCTTGTAAAGCAGTCCCAGTGTCAATAGTACCCACGGCTCTAGCAGTATAACGTAATGTAGTTAACGATGGGACTGATTCTACATAGAACGGTCCTTTGGCTAGAGCATGATTAGTGCCGCCACTAGTGATATCAATCAGCATGTTTGAGCCGGGTACTAGCCCATGTGGACTAGCAAATGCTACTTGTAAAATAGCAATAGCTGCAGTGGCAATTGAAGTGCCGTCTGGTATTGAAGCTGTAGTAACGTCACTCAATGATACTGCTGACCAAAAGTCAATACTTGCGCCTAGTGCTGAAGTACCACTACTTGACACTCCAGTTATATCACCAGATAAGCCTGTGCTAGTGACTGTGATGGTTAAATCGTTAGCAGTAGTTGTTCCGCCAAAATTTGTTCCTATAATTTTAATTACATCGTTGGTACTATAATTGCCGCCCGTCAAATTAGGAACAACGGTAATATATGATCCGCCGCTACGTGTTACATCAAATGATGCTCCGGTACCGGTTGTTATTTTTGTACCGGTTAGTGCTGTAAATGTAGTGTCATTGGTGCCCGGTGCGCCAGCTGTATTAAATGTTAAAATATTGCCGCCACCGCTGGTTGCTGAAGTAACAGTAATTGTTAAGTTGTTTACTACATCAACACCGCCTAATGTGCTGCCTAAAAATGTTAGTGTGTCACCAAATAGATAATTATTACCTGACGCTACTATAGTTGCTACATAGCTGCCTGCGCTGGTTGCTATATTAAAGGTTGCGCCAGCACCTATACCGTTAGTAGATGACTGTGATCGGGTGGTGTATGATCGTTCTCCAATTACACTAGTTCCGTACAGAATTAATACGGCTGTTATTGTTCCCCCACCGTTGACTGATACTACTTTTATGACTAAATCGTTTGTTGGTGTTGCGCCACCTAACTGATCGCCACTAATTTTTATTTTAGTGTTGGCTACATAACTTGTTCCACCACTTACAATTTGTAAATTAGCGTATAGGCCATCGGTTCTATCCACGCTAAATGTTGCGCTTGTGCCGCCTGGCGTTACGTTAGTACCTGAAATATTTGTGTAAGTTTGTGTACTTCCTGAACGAGCAGTAGTTACTGGTTGAGTTAAATTAATATCTGAACCCGAAATGCTACTTACAAAAATAGCAGTACCAGATCCGTTATCAATAGCCATCCCTTCTAAAATTCCAGTCGGGTCACTTACATTTACTACAGTATCGCCAATATTAACTGGTAACCCAACGTTAGCTGTAAGCACCAATCCACCTGACCCAACGGTGCCTGACACCTGGGTACCTGGGTTAATGCCGGTACCGGTAATAGGAGCGCCTAATGCTGGCAATATTCCAGTAACCGCAAGTTGATCAGTGTTTATAGCGGTAATAAATTTTGTAGTGAACGATCCAATAACACCGTTACTTACTACAGAGAACGTTGGAGTACCAATGCTTGCTCCGGTATAGAATGCGCCTTTGCGTAACTGAGTATATGTTGTAGCTAGTACTTGTCCATTACTAGTGCCTACTTTAGCAGTAGCGTAGTATTGAAAGCTAGTCGCTGACGTTACATTAATAATAATAAATGTTCCTTCAGCACGGTTAAATCCTGTTATAGTATTGGCCAATGATCTAATAGTAATTGGTCCACCTGCAAGAAACCCGTGCGCACCTTGGGTCGTAACAGTTATCAACGATTCACCAACACCACCAGTGCCGGCACTAGCGTCTGTCGTTACACTAATTACTGCGGTGTCAGATCCGGGAATTTCGTATACCGATGGATACCCACGGGAAATACCAATTGCCTGCCACTTGGTTGGTTGTAGTCCGTATTCAAAGTCAGCGTCAAGCATCGATTGCGGTGCTGCAACACGCATACGTTCAATAGCATCAGTACCGTAATCGTACGGGCGAACTCGTTGTTCTTTTGCTTCTGTGAATATTTGTATATCGTCACTAACTGATGCTGTTGAAGTATCGGCTTCAAGTGTAATAGTAGTTACATAATCAGCTGTATTTCTATATGCTGGGAAATCATCGTCATACGGATCACCTACTCCACTATTACCGGTAGAGTCATATGAAATTGTTGCTCCAGCTGATGAGTCAGCAAAATTATATAAAATTGTGTTACTAGTTGAATTAGTAATTAGTAGTAATTGATTTAATGTGTACTTACCTTGTAGTTTAATAGTTGTTGGACCGTTAACTAATGTTGGGAGGCTTGTTAGACCGTTAGTTAAAACTGATATAAAACTGGTTGACAGTGAAGTTATTCTTGCTGTTGAAGCAGGCTCGTATGTAACACCTGATAATATAATTCTTGGTTGGTTTACTTGAAGTGGAGAATATACTGCTTGTGGTAAAATAGTATTATTAATAAGATCGCGAATAAATGTTTGCGCAGTAATTTCAGGCTTGCGGTCGCCGCCTAGTTGCGGAATATCACCATGCCAAAATTTACTAGCAATAAATCTAGTTCTTGCGTTGCCACCGTAACGTAGGTCATTCAAATATGCTTCAATTACGTATCCAATATCTCTAAAACATTTTGTTGAGTCAAATACATATCCAGCATAATTTTTTACTGAGTAAGTAGTTGCTGGAAGGGTTGATAGACCGCCTGGGATCACTGCGGTAATGATTGCGCCAAGGGCAGTAATTAGTGTAGTTACTCCTGCTTCAGATGCTGTGCCGCTAACATTTTGTGTGCTAGTAACTGGACTCTGCTGACTTACGTATAAAACTTTTGGTAAAATATAATTATTAATTAAATTTATAATCTGAGCGAACCCAAGTATTTCTTGAGTGGGGCTTATTAATTGCGCAACGCCGCCTTGCCAAAAGTTTTTAGCAATGTCAATAGTCTTTTCATTGCCACCGTATCTAATATCGTATATATAGGCATCAATTAACAAACCAGTATCACGTCTACATGACGCTGTACTGTATGTGTATCCGTACCAAGTACTACCAATTGCTGCAGCTGATACTTGTGCAGCTACCCACGCAATAATTTCATCTATTATAAATGCTTTATTATTTGTTAATAATGTAACGGCATTAGGTTTTAAGTTTGAAGCATTATCTAAAGCAATGTTGGCATTAATATATGCCACTGCTTCATTTTTAATAAATGTTTCGTTTGCTTCAATTAAAGAATACGCATTTGGATAGGCGTTACTATTACTTGAAACGCCCGGTAAAAAAACGTAATTTGCTATTCTTTGCTTTGCCATTTATATCTCCAGTCTTATATTTATGAGAGTGCTACTGCTAAAGCCGCGGCGTACGATTTAACGTTTATATTGCCGATGTATATATTAGTACTGGCTGTTAATGTGTTGAATGTTGCGTCACCGGGGGTAGTACCACCAATGTTCACGTTGTTAATTGTGCCAACTGTGCCGGATGTAATTGCTATTGCTCCGGTGGTTGATACTGTAATAGTTGCTGCAGAAATTGATACTGTTCCACTACTACTAACAGTTAACCCGGTTAATGTTCCCAAGGTTTGTAAACTACTATTAACAACAGTACTTCCAAGAGTTGTTGTGCTTAATGCTTGTAATCCGTTAAATGACAATCCGTTTGTAGTATCAATGCCGTTGGCAATTAACGCACCGGTTGAGTCGACGCTAAATCCAGGACTTCTAAACCCTGCCGTTGAGGTTAATTGTTTTTGTATTACGCTCATGATTGTTCCAGGTTACAACGATAGCTATATTTATTTGGTGTCATTACGTATAACCTTACGATTCTTGTTTAAGGTAAGTTATTGTTACCGTAATTTGCTGGCTACTACCGCTGTTATTAGTAATTCTTAAATACATATTAGTATTCACGGGATTTTCTGCATTAAATCCGATAACAGCAGGTGTAAAATAAGTTGTGGTTGCTGTAGTTGATATTGATTCAGCTATTACACCGCTTCCAGGAGTTGGATCCGTTGTGATTGCTCGACTACTATCGCTACTATATGCTAATGCGCTTGAATAAATTGAAACCCACGCACCAGCGGTAACTTGAATACTGTACAGTGCGTAGCCTTTAGCCGCTGTTACCGCGGCGCCAGTAACTTCCTGAGATGCTAATGTTCCTGTAGTTACAACCGCAGTAGTCCTACTGCTTGCGCTTGAAGTAGAAGAAATTACGCCGTTACTAATAGTAATAGTAGTCCCGTCAACTTTAACTCCACCGAGCGTACTTCCGCTACCTGTTCCTGCTATTGGTAATGTATACGTTACTCCGCCAGAGCCACCACCTTCAGTGTTGCCGCCCGCGCCGCCGGTATCTCCTGGGCCAGTGGACGCAATAGTCGCCGGCGTTAACGGATTAATAGCTTCGCCATAGAACACAAGTTTTGTAACTTTTACACCTGTAAACATTACATCAGTTGGTGATGCTTTTAATGTGAATATGCTGTTGGTTACAGACGCATCTAATATTATTAGTTCGTCATCAATGCTTGTTCGACCGTAAATAGTATAACTTGCTTGATCCGGTCTGGCCACTACATTTACATGCATTACTTCTTTTTTGTTAGAGTCGTGCTCTATAGTGAGCAAATATGTAGCTGTTGAAAACTCACCTACATACCAACTGTCAATTATTGTGTTTGGGTATACTTTTACCCACGGTCCTGCATAGGAAAAATTAGTTCCGTTTATTAATTTTAGGGTCTTGTTTAGCCCCTTTAAGAAAAAATTCGCAATATTCATTATATGCCCTTTACGTATTTAGCTGACTTAACAGAGCAAGTCTAAGCTATTCTCTGTAGGCAAGACCTTGAATATTGCCCGCTACTACCACTCTAGTACCAGTCGATTCCTGGGTAGGCACCATATGATTCAACCACGCAGGGAATATAATACCGTATCCAGTGCGTGGTTGGTAACAGTAATACGGCGGGTCCGGAAATACTAGCGGAGCAGATGATTCGTTGGCTGCTACATAATAGACAAAACTGAATAGATCTGGATGGTGTGAGTGGGTTATTGAATGTTGCCCTTTAGAGTACGATACTGCCCAACACGCAGTTATTTTAGTGTTTAATGTCATACGAGCATTGTCTAAATACCATTGTTGTACAATAGATTCTGCTCTACTAGCAATTGTGCGGAAAGATGTGTAATCTCGATGCATACACCAATCAGTCATTTGTGCCTGTACTCGTAAAGTGCTGCCTTGTTTATCACCTTGATATTGAGCAATATTTAAAACATCTTGGTGAATAATTTTACGTTGATGAACTGGCAGATTATCTAAGGAAAATTCCCATAGTTTTATTGGCACTGTTAAATCTACTAAAATTTCGTTTACAATAGGAGTAGTCATAATCATTCTTGTAAGGCAGTGCCTTCTATGTTACCAGCAACAACTATTCTTGGTGCTATAGAGTTATGAGGTAATACTTGATGAGTTAACCAACCAGGAAAAATAACCCCATATCCCTGTCTTGGTTGGTAGGAGTATCCAGGGTATCCTGGAAACAATAATGGTGTAGTGTTTTCATCAACTTGAACATAGTACGAAAACGCAAACAAGTCTGGACTGTGTTCATGCGGAATAGTTTGTTGTCCTATCTCGTAACTAGCATACCAACATGCTGTGAGGTTAGTAAGTAAGGTCATTCGGGCATTCATCATGAACCATTCTTGTATTACTGCTTCAGCTCGATCTGATATTTTTCGAAAGATTGGATATTCTCTGTGCATACACCATTGACTCATAGTAGTAGTTCGATCAGCTCGAGTTTTTTCAGGATCTCTATGACAATGCCCTTGTTTAACAATATCTAGGATTGAACTATGAATATCATTTTGAACATCTTTGCCGAGATGCTCAAGAGAAAACTCCCATATTCGAATTGGAACTTTTAGTTCAATGTTAATCTCAGTTACTATTGGTTGCATTAAACTACTTATGCAGGAATACCCTAGGCATTACGCATTATGGACTGTAGTCACATCTGTCTAATTTTAAGACACAAAAATTTAAATATAGAATGAAAAATCACACAACTAGTGAATGGTCTACACATTTTTATGTTGGGCAAGTAACTGCGCATGAACAAATAGTAACTAGTTTGACCCCATTTTTAAACGACGCTACTAATTTTGGAAACCCTTGGATATACTCAAATTGTAAGTCTACATGCCAGCAACACTCTAATTCATTAATCCCGTGGAACGTGTTTTATCAAGCAATACAACCAAACATTCAAGAGTATCTTAAAAGTCTAGAACCGTTATGTGAATATAAAATCCATAGTAACGAAGTTTGGATGAATCTATACGACCAAGGTGAGTACCAAGAAATACATGATCATGCTTTTCCTAACAGATCGTTTTCGTGTGCGTATATGTTAGAGCTACCTCAAGAGGAAAATTGTGGAGGTCAGTTAATTTTTGAAAATCCAAATTTTTCAATAGTACAAGCTACAGGTATAAACAGAATTTTTAATGCGTTCAGTCAAGGAAAGTTTATACCAAACATACAAGAAGGCACATTGGTAATTTTTCCAAGTTGGGCCTCGCATTATGTTTTACCCAACAAAAGCACGTCGCGCAGGATTACAATTAGTGCCAACTTTAGTATTGAAGGTGCGTACTAAAGGCTCAAAACTCTTGCTTCCTTATATAAAATATGCTAAATTATAGTGTATTATAATTATAGGACAACTTATGACTCAAAGACATAAAGCATTTTTTATCAACGGTGGCGCCGGCAGAGTAGTCTGTTCAATCCCTGCATTGGAAAAATACGCTGAAGAAAATGGCAATGATTTTATCATTGTATGTGAGGGCGGGACTGATTTTTATAAAGGTCATCCACTATTACATGCCAGAGCATACGACCACTGGCATAAAAACTTATTTGAAGACAAACTAATTAACATGGATTTAGTAACTCCTGAGCCATATCGTGTTTGGGAATACTTTAATCAAAAGTGCTCATTAGCACAGGCATTTGATATTCTTATTAACGATAAAGGTATTAGAGATTTACCTAAACCTACTATTCGGTTGTCAAACGAAGAGCTGTTTGGCGGGTTCAATGTTATCAAAGAAGTTAAAGAAAAAACTAAAAAAGATAAGATTATTGTGGTACAACCGTTTGGTCGAGGTGTTCGAGCTGAAAATAACTCAATCTTTGATCCGTCTGGCCGTAGCTTTGAGGGTGTTCATACTATCAATATTATTAGAAAACTTCAAAAGAACTTTGGCGTTATTTTAATGAGTGAAGTTGGCATTGATTTCCAACAACACGGTTGTAAAGATCTCGTAGCTCATCCACAAAATGTTAGTTTACGTCAATGGGCTGGCATTATTGCTGGCGCAGATTATTTCTTAGGGTGTGATTCTGTGGGGCAACATATGGCATATTCCTTGGATATACCTGCTACAGTAGTTGTAGGTTCAACATTTAGTATTAATGTGTCGTATCCAACTGCTGAAAAGTTTGATGTATTAGATATGGGCGGTACTGTTCGTAAATATAGTCCTATTAGAATTACTATGGACGAAGTGGCAGATCGCGGTAATGACGGGATTATGGCAATGAATGATAAGATTGAAGATGCTATTATTGCGTCAGTAAACAAGGGTGTTGCTAAATTCAAAAGACCTAGCCAGACCACTGAGCCCTTGATGATCACCGCTACTGCTCCAATATCTTGCTCGGCAACATAATTTATGAAAAGACTTTTTACCTTTGGATGTAGTTATACTAGTTACTCATGGCCTACTTGGGCTGATTTAATTAGTATAAATTTTGACTCTAGCAAAAACTGGGGGTTATCGGGCATTGGAAATCGAGCAATCGCAGAGCGAGTTGCCGAAGCAAATATTCGATACGGGTTTACTGAAGAAGATACTGTTATAGTACAATGGAGCAGTCACTTACGTCATGACTTTTTCCATATGCATAGTTTACCAGAACGAATTAGTCACTGGAAAACTAGCGGTAGTGTGTTTAATTACATTAACGAAAAGCTATACGGTAAAAAATGGATTGAAACATTTTTCTTTGAGCCAGCATATTTTATGCATACCTTAAATCACATAACACTTACACAAGGATTATTAAAATCCACAGGTTGTAAGTGGTATATGACCAGTATTGGCGACATTAGAAATATGGGCACTGACTTGCGGACTAATTCTGGTATTGGAGAGCATACTGATTTAGTAAGACCGTATGAATTAGGCATTGATAAAGTAGCCTGGACTAAAATTCCAGAACTTGCGGTATACGATAAACCAATTTGGCAAGATCATGCCGAGCACTGGTTAGCACCTATGGAACTAGTGGCTAAACAAACTCCAGAGTTAACTTACGATTTTGTCGATACTGTACTTAAAAATAAAAGATTTTTAGATACGCATCCAAGTGTGGCTCAACATCTAATATGGGTTAAGCAAGAGCTGACTGATAAGTTACAGCTATCAGATGAAACTATCGCAATTTGTGATGAACTAGCAGAGGCAATAAAGCACGTTCACGCTAAGTTTAATTTTAATAAACAATCGTTTGAACTTATGTTAGCAAAACGCACTAATTTTCCAGTATCAGCAAAAAAATTAAATTGGCCGTTTCCAATGGAAGGCTTTTAAGGATATATATGGATGAAATTAAAAAAGATGTATGGATTGCTGCACTAGCACGTGGCCATAATAGCAGTGTGTGTTTACTAAAGAATGGCGAAATAGTATTCAGCATTGAAGAAGAAAGATTAAGTCGTCACAAATACGACGGCGGCCCATTTGCCGCTATGCTAAAAATATTAGACTATACAGATCGTTTAGATTATTTGGTTATTGCGCATACTCAAAATTTACGCGAAACTGCTGGTAGGATTGACTTTTCTGGAGATGACGTATACACTGGACTAGCAAGGAAACTCGGGCTAATCCGTCGAAATGAAAATCCAACCGATCATCCCCAAGTGGTTGACTTTAGTCATATTCACCATAAGTTACATGCCGCCTGTGCATTTTATCGATCTGGATTTGAGGAAGCTGTGGCTCTAATTGTTGACGGTGCTGGTACATTTATCCCCTTGTCCATTAACAATGAGACTGTAACTGGTTGGGAAACTGAAAGCATCTATAATTGTTCATATCCTGCTACATTTAAAACAATGTACAAACATATTGGCGTTAGGGGCCCAAATGCCGGAGCACTGATTAAAGAGTTTGACAGTAGTATGTACGATGAACCATTTTGTAGTCATGAGGCACTAATTACTGATCGTGCCGGCATTACTAAAGTGTACGAAGCAGTTACCCAATACTGCGGTTGGAGTGGCATTGAAGCCGGAAAAACTATGGGGTTATTCCCATACGGAAAAGCCAATGATGCTATTCCTCCATTATTTGACACATCCACTGTGGCGCCATTAGCTAACAGAAATATTGTTATTCCTACATACCCAAATGGTGCTGTTATTAACGGAATGTTATTTGAATATCTTAATAATAGCGATATATACCAAAAGGATATGACCTATTTAGACAATCGAAGAGATCTTGCGTATGCGTGTCAAATACAAACCCAAGAACAAGTACTACGTTTGATTCGCAAATCGGTAGCAATGACTGGTCAGAAAAAGGTAGTAATTAGCGGCGGATATGGATTAAACTGCGTAGCAAATTATTATTACTTAGATCAATTACGTAATGAAGGTATTGAACTGTATATTGAACCTATTAGCAACGACGCCGGAACTGCTATCGGTGCCGCTCTAATGTTTTATAAAGGCATGGAAGATCATGTTAATGTTGATTATTCTAAAGACGGACTGTATCTTGGATTTAAATATGATTATTCTGTAGATGACGTTACTCGTATTGCAGCAAAATATGATGTTGAGGTAACAGATGCGTCAAACGATGATGTTGTTGAGCTATTATTGAACAAGAATATCGTTACATTATATCAAGGCCGTAGTGAAAATGGCCCACGTGCGCTAGGAAATAGATCAATATTGTTTAACCCAACATACGAAGACGGTAAAGACTTTGTTAATGAAGTTAAGCACCGTGAATACTTCCGACCGTTTGCTGGAACAATTCTCCAAGAGCATGTACATGATTGGTTTGATCTACGAGGCATGGATGATAGTCCGCATATGATGTATGCTGTAAACTGCCAGCCCGGTGTAGAAGAAAAAATTCCAGCAATTATTCATATTGACGGAACATGTCGTATACAAACTGTTACAGAAGAACAGAATAAACATTACTATGATTTGATTAAAGCATTCCATAGCAAGACAGGTGTGCCAATTTTGTTTAATACTAGTTTTAATCTAGGTGGTGATCCGTTAGTTGAAACCCTTGATGATGCTATTCACACATTACAACAAAGTAGAATTGAATACTTGTATTTGCCAGAGTTAGGCAAACTATTAAAAGTAGCTAACTAATGCGTATAGTTATAGTTGGTGGCGGTACTGCTGGATGGCTTACTGCCATTATAGGGTTAGCTATTGCGCCAGAACATACTTACACAGTTTTAGAAAGTACTAAACTTGGTATTATTGGTGTGGGAGAATCTACTACAGGATTCTTTACAGATTTGTTTCAAGACGATCTGTGTAGTATGGGTGTAGATCATGATGATTTTATGATTAAAACTGGTGCTACCTGTAAGCTAGGCATACATCATCGAGGGTGGGGGAAAGATCCTAAACAAAGTTATCTCGCTCCACTAGACGGGTCGTCTACTCAATTTGATTCTCATGATAGTGCTTTTGAATTTGCGTTAAAGCAGTTGCCCGTTGAAGATCTAATTACCATAAGTCACACCGGGTTTCTTATGAAACACGGGCTTAGTAATATGGATCGCACTGGTAAATTTACTCGTCACGGTCACGCACTTCATGTTGATGGTACATTAACCGGGCAATACTTTAAAAAGCATTGTTTACAAAAAGAAAATTGCCATTATGTAGATAATGAACTAGTCTCAATTAATATAGGCGAGGACTCTTTAATCTCAAGTATACAACTAGCCGACGGTAGTCAGTTAGAAGGTGATTTGTTTATTGATTGTACAGGATTTTCAAGACTATTAATCAAAGCTATGGGCGCAAAATGGCTTAGTTATAAGCCGTGGTTACCGACAGATCGGGGTATGCCGTTTTTAGAGAAGTATACCGAAGATGAATTACCAGAAGCATGGACTACTGCTCGTGCTCAGAACAATGGGTGGATGTGGACCACTCCGTTACTAGATAGAAAGGGTAACGGATATGTCTATAGCAGTGATCATGTAACTGACGAACAAGCGCAAGATGATATAGAGATAGCATTAGGTCGCAAAATAAATCCTGTCAAAATAGTTAAATTTGATGCCGGTCGACAAGATCAAGCCTGGATTGGCAATTGTATCAGTATTGGACTTAGTAGTAGTTTTTTAGAACCTCTAGAAGCAACTAGTATACATACATCTATTGTTCAAATTAAAATGCTATTTAAAGAATACATTTGTGCTACTAAGGAGCAAACTCTAAATCCTGGTATTATTAAAACTTATAATCAGCGATGGGGTAAACAAATCGACGATCTCAAAGACTTCTTGGTAATGCACTATCAAGGCGGTAGAACTGACACTGAGTTTTGGAGATATATCACTAGTGGGGCAACTCAAACTGAATTAGTTAAAACGCTGATGGATATGGCCCGTGTTAGAACACCATCGTATAATGATTTCCCAAGATATTGGGGAGTAGCTGGTTGGAGTTTATATTCGTGGGTTATGTCAGGACTAGGATTGTTTGATAATGTACCTACTTGTAATGATCCCGAATGGTTGTTTGATCAAGAAATTTCATATTTAGAACTTCAACAACACATGACCCGATTGTATGGAAATAATTTAACACATGCTGAGTATATAAATTTTATACGATCTAAACGTTAATAATTTATTTAATAAAAAAGCCCCTTAACTGGGGCTTTTTTTATTGAGTACCGTCTGGTTTTGGATATGGCTGTAGTTTCCAAGGATCAGTTGTCGGAGTTTCTCCGCTATGTGCGGCGCCGTGAACTTGTGGAATATCTCTTAATTTCTGTCGAAATTCTTCCCAGGCAGTTCTTAATGATTCTGGTATATCCGAAACTACTCTATCATCACTCATTGCTAGTTCAGCGTTACGACCTTTTCGAAATAGTTCCCAAGTAATATGAGGTTTTTTCCAAGGATACGGTTTTACTAGTTGTTCAGTTGTTGGATTGTATTGTATTTCCGTTGCTTCGTATGTATGATCCGGGACTGGATTCAATGGTCGGCGGTATACTGTTCCGTCTGGAAGCTCTTCTTCATATTGCGGAAGTGCTTGATGATCAGTAGGATCATCTGCCCCGACTAAACAACACAATAATGGATCGGTTTCACAATCAATCATCAGCTTGTATTGATCTAATGGTGTTGGATATATGTCGCCGTCTTCTTCTTTAGTCTTGAAGTGACAATTTATTAAGTTGGTTTCTTTATCAATAAAAATCCAAATTTTATCAGGTCCACTATATGTCCATTCTGCTGTTTTACCTAGATCATTTGTTTCATACAAATAATCATCGGCTATATCGTATGTAAAAGTTTTTGTTATTTTTGCCATAATTTTAACCGTATGTAATCGAAACTAAACCGTTGCCGCCGTGCATTCCTGGCCAGCAACTTCCATCATATGCTTGGGCACTTGTACCGCCACCGCCTGGGAATACTGAGCAAGGAAACCAAGCAGTACAGCCGCCGGTGTTGCCAAGATTCATACAACCACCAGGACCGTATTGTGGGCCTGACACTGTTCCCGCTGCCGTTGGGGCATGTTGTTGTCCATATTGTTGACACCATGTACTTGATGTATATGTTGATTGTCCGCCATGAATACAAATATCACCACCGTATGCGCAACAGCAATAAGGGTTTGCTGTTGAACAAGTATAGCAACTTAAATATAACCAGCATGTTGTATTACCATAATGTCCGCCACTGGCACATAAATTACTTGTACCATAACCGTTTACATAGCTAGTACATCCAGCACAACCAATACAACTACATGCTGCCGTAGTAGTACTGCCAGCACAGATAGTATATTGACAACCCGCCAATGTTGTGCTACATACTGTTTTATTAACGTATGCTCCGCTTCCGCCTGGCCATCCTTGCATACAACAACAAGCGCCAGCACCTCCGCCACCACCACCCCATATTTCAAATAATACCCATGTTGAGCCAGCAGGCACAGACCATAAACAACATTGTCCGCCATTTGCCGGAGTGTTTACGTTAGTGTTATATATTAACAGTTCTCTTGGATAGTTAGTTGACGCTTGTACCGGAATTGAATATAATAAAGTTCTTAAATCTGACATGAATGTTCCTGTTTTATTTGTATGTTACAACAACCATACCGCCGGAACCCCAACCACCCCAACAGCAAGGACCATTGTACGACATGGCGCCGCCGCCGCCGCCACCCGGAAATTGGTTTGCGTTACCTTCAGATGCCGCACAGCCCATCCAATATTCACCGCAATGAGTTCTTGAAATTCTAGCGCCTGCGCCAATTACTGGACCGCCTGGAACCATATGCCAAGCATCAAATCCGCACCATGATGCGTGAGCTGATCCCATAAGTCCGCAAATGGCAAAATCAGCGTTGCAGGTTGATCCGCAAATATGTGAAGGACAATGGAAACAACTAGCAATAGCCCACCAACATGATGAATCGCCACCTGCACCACCGCTAGCACATAAACATAATGCGTCTGGTGTTGCGCTGGCATTACATGCATACGACGGGAATCCGTTAGTACCTCTACATGGCTGAGTACAGCAACCTGAGCCGCCTGCGCAAATAGTAAAAGTTTGGCCAGGAGTTACGCGAATAGTTCTGCGGGCGTATGATCCTGACCCGCCGCCACGACTTGGTTGCATACAGCAACATGCTCCGGGGCCGTCACCACCTCCGCCCCATACTTCAAACTTGGCCCAGACAGAGCCAGTTGGTACGGTCCACAAGCAACAACGTCCACCATCGCTAACGGCGTTACCTTGGTTACCGTTATAGACTGATAGTACACCAAACGCATTTGTTGGATATGTTAAGTTAAATCTAGTGTCTGGAAAAAGGGTTCTTAAATCTGACATAGGATTATTCCGGAGTACGTGTACGTGGTATTAAATCTGCTCTAACAACGAACGGCTCGTCTGGAAAAATTACCTTCCATGGATCAACTCCAGCAAATGTTGTCGGAAGGTCTCTTAATTTTTGTCTATATTCTTCCCACGCAGGTTGTTGTTCTGGACTTGCAAGACGTAATTGTCGATCACTTGCCATTAAACCAGCTGTCCTTGCTTTCCTTAACGTTTCCCAATCCATGTGTGGTTTTTTCCACGGGTAAGGTTTTACAAATTGACCAGTTGTTGGATTGTATTCTATTTCAGTTAATTCGTAAGTATGATCAGGTGGAACATTTACAGGATGTCCGTATGTTGTGCCTTCTGGCAACTGTTCAACTGTCTGCGGCAAACTTCCGTAGTCTACTTCATTATGTACTATACTGATTAGCTCTGGATTAACATTTGCGTCAACTAACACTTTAGTCATGCCATTAGGCGTTGGAACGTCATGCCCGTTATCTTTCTCAGTATAGTGAAATCTACTAGATATTTTATTAGAATGATTATCAATAAAAATCCAAATTTTATCAGGACCAGTATAAGTCCACTCGCATGTTTTCTTAAGTGCGTCAGTTTGATACAAGTACGTATCCGGTACTGGATATGTAAATGTTTTTGTAATTACAGTATTTGTTGGTAATTCAGGTGTATTATCAGACATTGTTTCTCTTTCCTTATTTTTAACCGTATGTTATTAGTACTAGGCCGCCGGCACCCCAGCTGCCCCAACAGCATCCACCGCCGCAAGCTGATGATGGAGTTCCCATACCTGCTGGCCATTTAGAGCCGTTCATTGCGTCACAACCCTGACGGGTGTTATTATTTGTACAGCGTTCTAATCCAGTTCTAGTTGACATTCCGTATTTAGGAGCGCCAGTTGCAGCAAACCATTGACTACTAAAGCAATAGTTTGAATCTTTTGCAGTGCCGCCGATTGATGCGATACCAACATCAGGCAGTCTGCCGGACGCAGGAGCACATAAGTTACAACCAAAGTTTTGAGCACCGTTACAAATTCCAGTACACCCCCAGTAACCGTGCCAACAACCAACGCATCCAGTGTAGCCACCGCCTGCGCAAATTACCTGTTGACCGTTTGATCCACAATTGACCCAACTAGGAAACCCGCAAGTACCGCAATGGCTTTGAGCACAACAGCCTGATCCAGCTGCACATGTACAGAAATAACATCCAGCTGTAACTGTAAGTGAAATCTTTGCGTAGTGGCCTGTCCCTGGTCCACAGCAACCTAGGCCTGAACAACAGCAAGCGCCACCACCATCACCACCGGCGCCCCATAATTCAAAACTTGCCCATGTGGTTCCAATAGGAACAACCCAGCAACAGCAACAGCCGCCGTTTTGAACGCTACTGATGCTATTATGGTATATTGCTAGCTGTATTTGCTTATAGTTAGCCGACGGAATAACAATTGGTAATAAGTCGCGTAATGATGACATTCGATTTTTCCGTTATTATTTTAAGATGGTCCAGCCTAACGCAACGCTGTAACATAATGTAACACAAGCATTGTTAACGTTAATTGTTAAATCTTGTGCTAAGTTTTGAATGTTTGCTCCGTTTCTAGCAACGGTAATATTACTAGAACCCGAGTTGCCAGCTGCATCAATAATCTGAACTGTATCGCCGTCAATGCATGATGTGTATACTGGTAGCGTAATAGTTTGCCCACCGGCTGTACATAAAATACGATCGTTAATTAACGCATTATAGTTTGATCCTGCATTAACCCTAGTAACTGATCCTGCAGTTCCAGTTGTTGTTATATATCTTCCCATTGTGAAAGTTCCTTTATCAGATGTATTTATGCCGTCGGCGTTTCGATTCCCACCGCTACAGCATTAACGGCGCCGGCGCTTGAGTATACTAAGAGGTTAAGACCAGTCTGCATAACTAAACCAGTTCTTTCAAGTACCCCTTTTGGTAAAATTTCAGTATCGTATTCGATATATTCGTCTGTTAGGGCAGTAGTACCTATTGATAATGCTACTCTAACTGTAATTGCCGAATTTGATCTATTACAAATTGACAGTGTAACAACCGCAAATGTTGTGCTAGGTACCGTATAAACCGGTAACGCCGACCAACCTGATGTTGTAAAGTTTGCTGTTCCTAATCTTCCTGTTGCCATAATAATTCTCCGTTATCCTAGTAGTAAGAAATCCATTGCTAACGGTAAACCATTAATACCGCCAGTAAAATTCATTGTTGCTGTTACGTTAATCTGTACCCCAGTAGTAGTACTAATACTATTACCAGCAATATAGATAACACCTGCCGTTAGTGTATTTACATTCAATGCGCTTGAACCGCCGCCAATTTGGCTACTAATGTATGATTTAATAGCTTTTTGGGTAGGTACAATATTATCGCTGTTTGCGCTAAAATACTGATCTGTTGAGAAACTAGTAATAGTTGCTCCAGTTCCGCCTAATGCTACTGAACCTAATGTTAGTGAGTTCAAACCAGCTAAGTTAAACGCATCAGCGTTAATACTTGCAACACCCGTTGCTTGTTGTACAGAGAACAATGTTCCTACTGTAAAGTTACCGTCTTGGTCAGTACTTGTGTAGAATACACGACCACCACCGTTGCCCACAGTCTGTTTAGTAGCATCTGCCGGTTGTGTTGGGATTCCTGGATAGTTAGTGGTAGTTACACCTCCAGTTCCGATGCTTAAGAAGTCATGTCCTGTTAAACGAACCTGACTATACTTAATACGCATAGTTGTTACAGTAGTATGCGCAGGAGCAGTAATTGCCGTAAATTGAGGACTTATTTGGAATCTTGCGGTATACGGGCTTTGACCACCGCCTGTGCCTACATAATTGCTCACAGCAACTAACTTATAGAATGTACTGTCGCCAGTGAATACAACATTTGATCCAGGAGTTGGACTACTTGTTAAGCCTGCTACGTTAACATAGTATCCTGTTTGGAACATGTCTGCGTATCCGTTACCAGTAATTGTTGAAAGAGCAGTTGCGTATTGTAATCCTCTATTAGTAAATGTTGGATTTGCTATTGCTCCTATGCCAACTCGAGTTGACCAAGTTGCTGTGCTAGTTTGGTTAGGGTCAGTAATTGTTATTGACGGAGTTGTACTGTATCCGCTTCCAGGCTCTATTAATCGAATTTCACTAATTGAATTTGCTGATACTTTTACTCTTGCTTGCGTTGTACATCCAGCAATAACACTGTTTGCTGCAGTTGTTGATGTTGTTAACGCAACCCATAAAGGTACACCACTTGGATTTCCAAACGCAACGGCTGGCCATGCTGCCGCAACTGTTAGAGTTCTTGAAGTCCAGTTTGCTCCATTTTCTGATGTTGCAGCAATTGTAGTTGATCCAGTAGCTGTGGCAAAGAATAATCCTTGACCGTAACGTACCTTAGTCCACGCTTGACTTGTTGGAGTACCGGCACTTGATTGTACCCATGTAATTCCGTCTTTTGAATATGCAGCAATTCTGCTTCCACTTGCGACCGCAACAAACACACCTTTACCAAATGTAACACTTGACCATGTGGCTGTTGTCGGTAGTGCTCGTGTAGTCCAAGTTAATCCGTCTGCGCTACTTGCGGCTTGAGTACCACCACTAGCAACTGCGACATATACGCCATTGCCATATGCAACTCCGGTCCACGTTGTGCTTGCTGGTAATGCTCCTGTAGCAGTCCAACTTACTCCAGTAGTTGAATACGCGGCAGCAGTACTTCCACTAGCCACTGCCATAAACACACCGTTTCCGTACGTGATTGCCGACCATGTAAAGTTGCCTAGTGCTGTACCTGTTCCGCCTGCGGTCCACGCACTTGTTGGATCCGTAGTAAACGCATTTATATTATTACCTTGTGCTATTGCTACCCAACGACCTGCTCCTGAAGCTACCGCCGCCCATGTTGCGCTAGCACTTAACGCACCGCCGGCAGTCCATGTTGTACCATTAGTACTATATTGAGTAGTAGTGCCAGTATTGGCAATTGCTACGTAATATCCACCTGAACCAATACCAGTGTATGTAAAGTTTAAGATTGCTCCAACTGCCACTGCGCCAACTCCCACAGTAGCTACTAGTGTTACTGTAATTGTAATATCGTTAGTAGTGCTAGCGCCGCCGGCACTTGTTCCAGGAATTGTAAGAACATCACCAATTTTATAATTTGCGCCGCCACAGCCTGTCACTGCAGTATTAGTGGTTACAACATACGCAGTGCCGGTTCTAGCAATTGTAAATGTTGCAGCAGTTCCGCTACCACCAGTTGCTGCAACACCAGCATTTGATACACCGTTATAAGTTACTACAGTATCACCATATACACAATCTGTCCAAGTTGCACTTGTAGATGTGCGAGACGATGCTGTATATGTTGGGCTTGTAAATAGTATTCTTGGTTCAATAATATATGAAGATGTTAAATCTAATGAACTAGATATCGCAGTTCCGGTAATTACATGATCCCATCCAACAGCATTTAAAATTAAACCGCTACTGCTAGAAGATGTTCCTACTGCTACTGGAGTTGTTCCACCTGAGCCTGACGCTACACTAAATTGTGTTGAAGTTATTGTTGAACCAATTACATAATAAATGGTGTTTAGCGCAATTGTCGACATGCCGGTTAATAATGCGCCGGTTAATATCACTGGCATGTTAGCGTATAAAGATGATGTATCAGCTACTGTTAATAAACCTGAACCTGCCGCGGATATTGATAGTGGTGTAAAGCTTTCTTTAGCAACAATACCGGCTTTAGTACCGTTGTTATATGTAGTAAAATAACCTACTTGCCCAACACCAGATCCACCAGTAACTATAACACGCATGCCAACATACGCACCGGTAATACCCGAATCAGTTGCAGCAATAACAATACTAGTAGCAGTACCGCCCTGAGCAACGTTAGTTTGACTTACATAGTTTGCTCCGTTAGATAACATTCTAGATTCAAATACCGCGTTATCTCTAAATTCATTTGCTATTGTAGTTACGCCATACCCAGTTCCACTGGTGCTGAATGTAGCAGAATTATACATTGATCCAGCATTGGTAAACTCCATACGATAAATTTGATTAGTGCTGTCTGTTAAAACTGTGCCTACTAATGCTTGATAGTATCTGTTATTCACTGTTGCTGTAATAGGCACTTCATATGTATCAACACCTTCAGCTAACGAACCATACGTACCGTATGAGTTATTACCATTAGTTGCTCGCATTTTACCGCCAAGCTCAGCTAGGTATCCAGCATATGAATAGTACGCAAACACAGATACTAACTCAGTTAATGATTGTGATCCGGTACACCAAACACCAATACCATCACTTAAAATAGTGGTATAGTCGTTAGCAACAATAGATCTATTACCAGCACTGTGTAACGCACCGTCAATCTTCATACCAATACATCCAGTACCAAACATTGTTACGTTTTGAGTGTAAGGACTCTTTGGGGTAATCCATACGTTTTTATCGTTAGGACCGTAGCCTGGATCTAACGAACTGTATGCTCCGGCTGTTACTCGCTTAGTTCCGTAACTATTTGCTGCAGTTAGAGTTCCAGTTAATCCAGTTAATGTCATGTTACGTAGACCAGTACCGTTACGTAGATAGAACATGTCTGATAATAAAGACCCAGTTACGGCATTTTTATATAAAGTAGTAGCACGTATTGACTTGTAGTTACCTAATAAGGCTATATCGTATACTAACGCATCAACATAGTTTGCCATATCTCTCTTACATAACGTACTATTAAAACTATAAGTTACTGTAAATGATGTGCCAGATGTAGCTAACGCAAATACTGTTGCTGACCCTTGAACAGCAGTTAGTGTAAATGTGTTTGAAGCAGGTACTGCTAAAATATAGTAGACTGTTCCTGCTACAATATTTCCATAAGTTGCTGAGAATACTACAGGGTCACCTACAACAAAATTATGAGTGCTGCCAGTAGTTGCTCTGCTAGTTCCGGCATCAGTACTCACTACTGTGTTACTGTAAGTATAGCTTACCCAAGCAGTAGCTTCATTTGATAAAAATGTTGTGTTAGCACGTAAAACTTCGGCGCCTTTTATTGAAGTTACTACGTTATTATATGTTCCTGAGCCTGTAGTTTCAACAACATCGCCGATAGTAAATGATGTATTTCCGGTGTCGGCCGTTAGCGTTTTAAGAACACCACTACCGTATGTTTCTGTAATTGTAAATGTTGTAGAGTTTGTGACTGTTACGATCCAATATTTTCGACCAGTAGCAAGTGTTCCAACTCCAGCAGTGGCAAAGGTGATTGGCATTCCGGACATCATTCCAGCAGTGCTAGGAACAGTAATATTGCCGCCTACAAATGTTTGAGTAGATACAGAAGTAAATGTTGTTGTGCCAGTAATTGATAAAATCATGTCATCAATTGATGCGATCAATTGCGCAGAAGTATCGTATGCTGCAATTTTCTTAGCTTTATGGGCTATAAAATTTATTGCGCCACGTTCAGCAGTTGCTTGATTCGCAAGTACGTATTGAGCACTTGTTGTTGCTCTGTAATATGCCATTGCCGCTTTAACTGAATTGAAATTAGTACCAAACAATAGGTCGTAGCTAAACGCATCTACAATATAGCCAGCATCTCTGTAACAAGTTGCTGTGGTAAAATTCAATGCTTGATAATATTTGCTAACCCAACTTACTGCGTCAGATTGAATTTCAGTTTTTGCTGTTTGTAATGCGTTGTAGGCATTTTGTAAAGGTGTACTAGCCAACGCAATTGCAGCAGTTGGTGTCAGCGTAGCCGGAGCGGCGCCGTTGGTAATCCAATCAATAACATCTTGAATACGTGCTTGAGCAAATGTTGCAGCTCCTGCTGAACCAGCCGTGCCTGAGGTAACTTGTGTTGGGTTTGCTCCAGTGACTGCTACAGGAGTTCCACTTGACGCAACAACCTGACTTAGGTTAACGGTCCATACTGAGCCAGAGCCTGATCCGCTTACATATCCAGTAATGTAAGTAACACCAGTCAACCCCGCCATTGTTAGAACATGTCCAACCATGATAGTTCCAGTAACTGCCGAACTGATAGTTAATGTAGTCCCACTGATGTAACCTGTTGTACTAAATGTAGTATTTGGAGAGTTAACTGTGGGCGTAGTCTTTAAAACAATATTTGATATCAGTGTTTTCAACGTTGTGTATGCAGAAAGTGTTGCTGTTTTTTCTGTAGAGGCAACAGTCAACGCACCGTTTGAATAGTACGCACTACCGGCAATTAATGTTTGAGTATTCCCGCCGTAGGTCATATCATACTGTATCGCATCTAACAAGTAACCAATATCACGCTGACATGATGCTACTGTAATTGCGTTATATACTGACAGATAGTTGTTAAACAAATACTGACTAATGTATGCTTTAATGTAGTAATAGTTTTGTACAATTTGTGCTTTGCCGTCGCCATATCCTGTTAAGAAGCTAGTATTGTAACCAGTTGGGTTTGTAAATGTAAACGCCGGCACCACTGACAATGTGTTCTGAACAATAATATAGTTCATTAGCGATGCACTGGTTAAGATTGACGATACTGCTGCACTACTTCCAATTCCACTACTTTCAATGCCAGTAGTTATGTTTGTAATAATAGTTGATAGGTATGCTAACATTCCTAACTGAGCGGCTTTTTGTGCGCCAACTACTAGAGCAGCCTGCGCGGTATAATAACTCATTGCAGCTTTAACTGAGCGGAAATTAGATCCAAACATTAAATCGTATGTTAGCGCATCTACAATATAACCAACGTCTCTAGAACAAGTCACTGTGTTGAATACTAATACCGGATAGTTTGATTGTACCCATGCTACTGCGCTCGCCTGTATTGAAGCTTTTCTTGCTTGAACATCTGCAGCGGCTGCTTGTAATCCTGAACTTACCCAAGAAGTGCTTGGCGCAAGGGTAGCAGGGGGTTCACCGGTATTAATTGTAGTGTATATATCTTGGATACGTGCTTGAGCAAATGCGGCGGCGCCTGCTGACCCTGGAGTGCCGCTTACATCTTGTGTTAACCCGGTAGTTTTAGTCCAACCGGCAGTATTACCTGTAGCAATATTATCAATAATATCTTTAATACGAGCTTGAACTGCTAATGCTTGTGTTTTTTCACCAGTTTCAACAAATGTACCGAATGTATAATAAGAACGTCCTGCTACAAGAGTTTCTAAGTTGCCGCCGTAAGTTAAATCATAACGAACCGCGTCAACAATATAACCAACATCACGTTCACATTTTGTTTGGCCAGTGCCACCGTATGTAAATCCAACAAATGGAGCAATATTTCCTGCTATTTGAGCATTGATCCAAGCACTAACTTCTGATACTAA
>Ga0114960_10000200_pt1 | contig 47798 bp, 46 predicted proteins | sample C_130625_MF_Meta_FD_92637 | JGI IMG/M metagenome (GOLD analysis project Ga0114960, IMG submission 92637) | Freshwater microbial communities from Lake Croche, Canada to study carbon cycling - C_130625_MF_MetaG | ecosystem: Environmental > Aquatic > Freshwater > Lake | place: Lake Croche, Canada...
GCGAACAGCGCGACCTGGACGATCCCCAGCACGAACATTGCCGGCACCACCCACAGCCCCGGCGCGAGCGCCACCAGCGCCCCCGCGGCGACGAGCAGCCCCAGATGGAGTGACAGACGTTTCAGCCCCGCAGCATCGGACCGCCCGGCGAAGGCTTTCATGGTGGTGGCAGGCGGGGCGGTGGCAGGCTGGGTCGCAGGGGCGGCGGCCATCGATCGGTCCTTCTTGCTTGATCAGAGCTCCACGTCGCGGTTCACGTCCTTGTAGAGCAGGTAGGCGGCGCCCTCCCACCCCGTGCAGTAGAATTGCTGCGGCACGAAGCTGCCGAACCAGACGAAATCGCCCACCCAAACTTCGTGCCAGTCGCGGTCCAGCAGCTGCAGCCCCTGTCCTTCCAGCATGACCATGCCATGCTCGAAGATATGGGTCTCGACGCAGTGGAAATGCGTGCCCGGCGCGAAGCCCATGACGTTCATCTCGAAATCCATGCCGAGATCCGCGGTCCCCAGCAGGTATTGCCGCCACCGCCCGCTCTCATCGACAGTGCTGCGGGGGGTCGCGTCCCGGCTGCCGAAGCGCACGCCCGGCGGCGCGAAGCCTGCGGCCGGAACATAGCGGCGCTTGATCCAGACCGCATTGGCAACCACCTCGCCCGGGTTGCGGAAACTGAAGCCGGTGCCGGCGGGCACATAGGCGAAGCCGCCAGGGCCCAGGAGTTCCATCCCGCCCCCCGCCGTCACCTGCAACCGCCCCGCCAGAACATAGAGGAAATGCTCATAGCCATCGTCCCGCGCCCCGCGCGTGCCGCCGCCCGGCTGCACCTCCAGCCGCCCCTGGGCGAAGCGTGCCCCCATCAACGGCGTTGCCTGATAGAAGACCTGCGCCCCTTCCAACCCTGGCAGCAATGAGGGGAACATGCCGTCGGGCGGCAGGACCGCGTAGTTCTTTTTCAAGATGCTGCGGTTGTGGCCAATGACGCCAGGCGGGACGAAAGCGGGCATGGGCGGGGCTCCGGAAGACGACCCCTCCGCTTTGCGGTCCGCGCGGCACAGCGTCAACCACCGGCTTGCGCGGGCCCGCCCCGCGCCCTAGCGTTCGTCACCGGCCGGAGAGCCGGGCCCAGGAAACCCGCGCCGGCGAGCCCCTGCCCCCGGAGCCTCCCGATGCATCCCTTCAGCCTGCCCGAGAGCATTCAGGCGCGCGTTACGCGCCGCTGCGGCACCGCCCATCCCTTCGCCCAACTCGTCCCGCAACGCACCGCGCTGGTCGTCATCGACCTGCAGAACGGCTTCATGCGGGAAGATATCGCCCATGCCTGGTGCCCCATGGCCGAGCACATCGTGCCCAAGGTGAACACCCTGGCGGCGGCGGTGCGCCAGGCCGGCGGTGGCGTCTTCTGGGTCCAGAACACCTTCGATGCCTCCTGCGAGACCGAGTGGTCGGTCATGCAGGACATGGTTACCCAGGAAGCTCGCGACCGGCGCGCGGCGGCGATGAGCGAGGGCACGGTCGGCCACCAGCTCTGGCCGCAGCTCGATGTCCGGATCGGCGACGAGATCGTGCCCAAGAAGCGCTACAGCGCCTTCATCCAGGGCGCCTCCGACCTGCCCCAACGGCTACGGGCGCGCGGCTTCGATACCGTCCTGATCACCGGCACCGTGACCAGCGTCTGCTGCGAAAGCAGCGCCCGCGACGCCATGATGCTGAATTTTCGCACGGTCATGGTCAGCGACGGCTGCGCGGCGATGACCGATGCCGAACACGCGGCCTCGTTGATCGCCTTCTATCTGCAATTCGGCGATGTGCTGACGGTGGATCAATGCATCGCCGGCCTCGCCTCGGAAGCGAGGGTCGCGGCATGAAGAAGAAAATCGCCTTTATCGGCACCGGCGGGACGATCAGCTCGATCGGCAAGGGTCCGCTCGACGTCTACGACTACGGCGCCAACGGCATGATGCTGCAGGCGGACGGTATCCTCGACCGCTTCCCGGAAGTCCAACTGGTCGCTGATGTCTTCCCCGTCCCCTTCCGCAACGTCCCTTCCACCCAGATCGCCTGGGCCGAATGGAAGGAGCTGGTGCTGATCTGCGACCGGCTGGTGGTGGAGCATCCGGACCTCGCCGGCATCGTCATCGGCCACGGCACCGCCTCGCTGGAGGAGACCGCCTATTTCCTCTCCCTCACCCTGAAGGTGAAGGTGCCGGTCGTCGTGGTCGGCAGCCAACGCCCGGCCTCCGCCCTCTCGAGCGATGCCGGGCTGAACCTGGTGAACGCGATGCGTGTCGCCGCCAGCGAGGAGGCGCGCGGCCTCGGCGCGCTGGTCCTGCTGAACGACGAGATCCAAGCGGCGCGCGAGGTCACCAAGACCTCCACCGGCCGCATGCAGACCTTCCGCAGCCCGGATTTCGGCGTACTCGGGCAAGCCGATGGCGATCGGCTGGTCTGGTACCGCCGCCCGCTGCGGCGCCTGGCGCCGGAGACCGAGTTCGACATTCGCGGCCTTGCCGCCCTGCCGCGGGTCGATGTCGCCTATACCTACGCCGGCGCTGATGGCGCGGCGGTGCGCGCCTTCACCGCCGCCGGGGCGAAGGGCATCATCGCGGCCGGCTTCGCACCCGGCTTCGTCACACCAGGCGATGCCGCGGCCCTGGCGGAAGCGCGACAGGCCGGCGTCATCACCATGCAATCGACCCGTGCCGGCAGCGGCCGGGTCTTCCCGACAACCCGCCTGCGGGAGGCCGGGATGCTGACCGCCGATAACCTGACACCGCAGAAGGCCCGCATCCTGCTGGCGCTGGCCCTCACCGTCACCAGCGATCCGGCGGCGATCGAGCGGATCTTCGCCACCTATTGAGCGAAGCGAAACGCCGCCCGGCTGCCTTGGCGGCCGGGGGTCACCTCCAGCCATGCCGGGATGCGCTCCCGCAACTCCGGCACATGGCTGATGACGCCGACATAGCGGTCGCCGGCCCGCAGGCCCTCCAGCACGCCGATCGCGGTTTCCAGCGTCTCGGCATCCAGCGTGCCGAAGCCCTCATCGATGAACAGCGCATCGAGCTGCCGGGCCCCGGCATGCGCCGCGACCGTTTCCGCCAAACCGAGCGCGAGGGCCAGGGAGGCACAGAACCCCTCCCCGCCCGACAGCGTCGCCGCCGGGCGTGGCTGCGCGTTCCAGCGGTCCACCACCTCGATATCCAGGCCCGCCGCCGCGGCTTTCCGCTCGCGTTCCTCGCGCCGGCGGATCTCGTAGCGGCCGGCCAGCATGCCGCCCAGCCGAAGGTTCGCTGCCGCCAGCGCCTCGTCCAGCAGGCCAGAGAGCACATAGCCCTCGAAATTCATCCCTGACTGGCTGCCCCGCCCCTCCGCGAGCTCAGCCAGATCCTGGCGGATGCCGAAGGCCGTATCGGCCTCGGCGAGTGCTGCCTCCGCCACTTCGATTTCACCCAGCAGCGCGTCGTAAACCTGCAGTGCAGCCTGCGCCCGGGTGGCGGCCTCCACCGCCGCCCGCGCCGCCGATTCCGCCTGCCGCAGGGCCACATCAAGCGCCACCAGATCGGGCGGCGCCACGCCCGCCGCCCGCGCCGCTGCCTCGCGGGCCACCCCGCGCGCTGCCTCCAGCGCCTGATCGAAAGCGGTAATATCGGCGGCCAAGCCGTCCTGCGCCGGCCCGTCCTGCCGGGCGGCGCGCAGGGCCGCGGCATCGGCAAAACCCGCCGCTTGGCAATCGGCGGCCAGCGCGACCGTGGCGGCGGCGGCGCGGCTCTGCGCCGCGTGGACGGCCGCGGTGGCCTCGGTGGCGCGCTCGGCTAGGCTGCGGGCCTGCTCCCGCGCCCCGGCGAAGGCTTCGCGTGCCCGCCGCAGCGCCGCCTCGGTCGCCGCGGCGCGGCCCGTGGCCGCGGCAGCGTCGCGGCGGAGCGACGCGGCGGTCGGGGGCTCAGCCGGCAGCCGCGCGCGCCGCTCATCCCGTGTTGCGGTCGCTGCGGCTGCCTCCCGCGCCGCGCCCTGCGCCACGGCAACGGCGGCATCCAGCGCCTGCTCGGCGCGCGATAGGGCAGTCAGCGCAGCGGCCGCGTTCGCCGTCAGGCCCGGCAGTTCGGCCGCGGCGGCACGCGCCGTCTTGAACGCCGCCTCCGCCTCGGTCACGGCCGCGACCAGGCCAGAGCGCTCCGGCATCGCCAGCGTGCCAAGCTGCGCGCGCGCGGTGCTCCGCTGGTGTTCGATCAGGCTGAGTTCGGCCTCGGCCGTCCCCAGCCGCCGACGGGCTGCGTCGAGCGCCGCATCGGCCGCGGTGACACCGGCGTGCAGGGCATCCAGATCGGGCAAGGCCGCCCCCGCCGCGCGGGCCGGGGCGGGATGATGCGGGCTGCCACAGACGGCACAGGGCGCGCCAGCGACCAGCGCGGCGGCCAGATGCGCGGCATGGTCGGCGGCGATGGCGCGGTGCCCGGCGGCCAGCGCCGCGCGCGCCATGGCGGTGGCGTCGGCCGCCGCCGCCGCGCTCACGCGAACCGCGGCCAGCGCCGCGCTGCTGTGGGAATGCGCGCTTTCCGCGCCGGCCCATGCGTCGATGAGGCCGAGGCGGCGCGTCGCCTCCTCAAGCGCCAGCCGATGCCGGTCCAACTGCGCCGCCAGGGCTTGCCGCGTGAACAGCGCGGCATCGGCGATGCTGCGCGCGGCCCGGGCCGCATCCAGCGCCAGGGCGGCCTGGCGGCGCGCCGCCTCGGCCCGCGCGGCACGGGTCGCGGCCTCGGCAGCGACGGCGACGGCTTGCTCAGCGGCCGCGACAGCCCCGACCTGTTCGGTCAACCGCTGTGCCAGGGCCCGGTCGGCCAGCACCTCCGCCTCGCGCGCCGGCGCATCCGCCAGCGCCGCCTCGGCCTGCGCCAGCCTTGCCTGTGCCGTACCGGCAAGCGCCGCGACGCGGGCCGCTTCGAGTTCGGCCTCCGCGGCGGCGCGGCGCGCCGCTTCCTCGCCGGCCAGCGCCGCGCCCAGCCGGTCGGCGCGGCGGGCCAGGTCGAGCCGCACGCGATCGGCCGCGATACGCGGGGCCTCCGCGTCCAGCCGAAGCAACTCGGCAGCGGCCAGCGTAGCCTCGGCCAGCCGGCGTGCGGCGTCCCGCCCGGCGGCCTCGCCGACCCGTGCGGCGGCCTCCCTGCACCCCGCAACCTCGCGCGCCGCCTCGGCATCCTGACGGGCCGCGTCCAGGCTGGCGCGGCCAGCTTGCGCGGCCGCCACGGTCTCGGCGCCGGCGCGTTCCAGCAGCCGGCGCCGATCGGTGTCGCGATCCCGCCGCGCTTGCCGCGCGGCGTTCGCCTCGGCCTTCAAGGCTTCCTGCACGCGCTTATAGAAGGCGGTCCGGAACAGCGTCCGCAGGATCGCCTGGCGGTTTTCCGGCGTCGCGGTAAGCAATTCGCGGAACCGCCCCTGCGGCAGCAGCACCACCTGGCGGAACTCGGCGGCGGTCAGGCCGAGCAGCCCGGCGATGCGCGCCGCGACCTCCGCTTCGCGCTCCAGCGGCGGGTCGTCGCTGCCGAGCCGCTGCAGGGACTGCTTGCCGCGTTCCGGTGTGGTGCCCTCGCCGCGCAGCTTCGGGCGGTCCCAGGCCGGGCTGCGGCGGATGCGCCAATGCTGCCCGGCCTGCGCGAAGTCGAAGGTCACCTCGGTCGGCGTCGTCTCCGGCACATGCAGGCTGCGCAGATGTCCGGGCCGGCGTTCCTCACCGCTGCTCTCGCCGAACAGGGCGAAACACATGGCATCCAGCAGGCTGGTCTTGCCCGCCCCGGTCGGGCCGCAGATCAGAAACAGCCGGTGGCCGCCAAGCGCGGCGAAATCCACGTCCTGGCGCGCCGCGTAAGGGCCGAAGGCTTCCATCACCAGCCGTAGCGGGCGCATCAGGCTTCCGCCTGTTCCGCCGCCGCGATCGCCGCGGTCAGCACCGGCCGCGCCGCCTCCGGCAACGGCGTGCCGCGCTGGGCGGCGTGGAATTCCGCGAACAGCGCCATCGGCTGCAGGGCGCGGGCCGCCTGGCCGGCCACCGCCACCGCGCGCGCCGGGCGCGGCTTCTCCGCGTAGTCGAAGCCGATGATGCGGGGATAGCGTTCCGCCAATTGGCGCTGCGCATCGGCGATTGGCAGCGCATCGGTCAAGGTCACGACGACGAAATCCTCGACCGCCTCGGCGGCTTGGTGCAGGGCGGCGAAGGTGCCGCGCAACTCCCGCACCGCACGCAGCGGGCGCAGGGGAATGGCTTCGGTCGTCACCGCCCCGGCGGCATCCAACTCCACCAACAGCACCTCCTTCTGCTGCCCCGCCTCGCTGCTGGAATAGGCGAGCGGCGAGCCGCTGTAGCGGATGCGCCCCCCCGCCAGCGCCTGCGGCCGGTGCAGGTGGCCCAGCGCCACGTAATCAAAACCCGCGAAACGGTGGGCGGCGATCTGGCCGGTGCCGCCGACGCTGATCTGCCGCTCGCTCTCGCTTTCGGTGCCGCCGGCGACGAAGGCGTGCGCCACCAGCACGCGGCGACGTGTCGGCGTGCAGAGCGTTGTGCAGAGCGTTGTGCAAAGCGTTTGCAACTGCGGCGCCAGCCAGGCGAAGGCGGCGTCATGATCGGCGAAATCCGCACCCGCGGCCTGCTGGGCAAGCGCGAGGGGCGAGGCATAGCCGGCCGCGACGATCGCCACTTCGCCATGCGCATCCGCCAGGCGGATGACGCGCCCAAGCGGCGAATCGCCGATATGCAGCCCGGCCGCGGCCAGCATCCGCGCACCGAAGGCCAGCCGGCGGGGGTCGTCATGATTGCCCGGGATCATCACCACCGGCACGCCGAGGTCCACCACGACCCGGTGCAGAATATCGTCGAGCAGTTCCACCGCTTCGGCCGGCGGGACCGCCCGGTCGAAGACATCGCCGGCCAGCAGCACGGCATCCGGGCGGGTCTCGCGCACCAGCCGGGGGAATTCCACACCCAGCATATGCGCCTGTTCCTCGCGCAGCGAAAAGCCGCCAAGGGTGCGACCAAGATGCCAGTCGGCGGTGTGCAGGAAGCGCATCAGCGGGCAGAATGGGCGCCAGCACGCGACGATGCAACGAGGGAGAGGCGAATGTACAAGATCGACGTCCTGGTCCAGGGCTATCCCGGCAAATCGCTCTGCCATGGCGGTCTGGGCTGGAGCACGATCGCCCTGCTGCGCGGCCATGGCCGAACCATCCTGATCGATGTCGGCGCCTTCTCCATCCGCCCCGAATTCGCCCGGCAGCTGAAAGCCGCCGACTGCCCGCCGGAAAGCGTGACCGATGTGGTGCTGACCCACGCCCATTGGGACCATTCGGTGAACTACACGCTGTTCCCCAACGCCAGCGTCTGGATTGGCAAGGTGGAGATGGACTGGGCCACCAGCCACCCGGTTGGCTTCAACCCGTTGCCCGAGCTTTACGTCGCCGATCTGGCGAAGCACCCGAAGCTGCGCCTGCTCAGCGATGGCGAAGGGTTCCTGGAAGGCTTCACGGCGCATCTCTGCCCAGGCCATACCCCGGGCTGCCTGGTCTATCGGCTGGCCGGCAACGAGGTGCCTGTGGTCTTTAGCGGTGATGCCGCGAAGAATCGGGCCGAGCTGCTCTCCCTCGCCACCGACATGACGATGGATGCCGGGGCCAGCCGCGCCTCACTCGAGCGCATCTGGCAGCTCTGGCGGCAGGTGCCGGGCACGCTGCTGATCCCCGGCCATGACTTGACCATGCGCCTCGATGCCACCGGCCGGCCCGCATATATCGGCCAGCGCCGCGCCGGCATCAAAGCCTGGTTCACGGAGGATCTGGAGGTCATGGCGGAGTTTGACATCTCCGCCCCGCGGTTCTGATCGGGTGCGGGCCTGGGTCCGGCTGCCTTCGGGCCGGCGCCTCGATCTTCTCGCGCCCACGCCGTTCGACTGGACCGATGCCGATCTGGCGCTCGGCCTCGCCCGCACCTATCGCTGGGGCGGGCATTCGATCTGGCCGGGCGCGCCGCTCTCGGTCGCACAGCATTCGCTGGCCGTTTGGGCGCTGCGACGGGCGCGGGCGCCGACCGGTCTCTCCCGCCCCGACCAGCGTCGCGAATTGCTCCATGATGCCGAGGAAGGGTTGCTCGGCTTCGACTGCATCTCGCCCCTGAAGCCTTTCCTGGGAGAGGCGTTCGCGGCGCTGGAGGCGCGGCTCCGGGGGGCGGTGGCGGCGCGGTACGGGCTGGCCCCCTGGGCGGCCGAGGCACGCCGCGCGCACAAGGCCTGCGATGTGGCGCTGGCGGCGGCCGAAGCCGTGCATGTGGCCGGCTGGAGCCTTGCCGAGGTCCGCGGCACGCTCGGCATCCGCGCGCCCGTGCTGGATGCTGATCCGCTGGCCTCCGTGTACGGCACGCCACCCTGGCAGCCCTGGCCGGCCGAGCTGGCAGCGGAGCGCTTCCTGGCGGCGCTCGATCGGGTGGCTGGCGATTGAGCGCGACGGCGCACGCGATCCGCAGCGGATCGTCTGCAAGCCGGCGTCATCGGCCGTGCCCGACCTGCGCGCACCGACCGAGCCCCGGCCCTTTCCCACAGCGTCCGGGCAGGCTTGGATGGGCGCAAGATTGAGGAGGAACACATGTCCGCTGCGGTGCCGATCCAGGGCAATCGATTCTGTATCGTCGGCGGCGCCAGCCTGGTCGGCTCAGCCACCGCGAGCGAACTGCTCGACCATGGTGCGGCAGAGGTCGTACTGTTCGATAATTTCGCCTTCGGGTCGGAGGCGGCGATCGCCCATCTGAAGGATCATCCACGGCTGCGGCTGGTACGGGGCGATGTGATGCGCCTCTCGGACCTGCTGCGGGTCACCGAGGGCATGGCCGGCGTCCTGCAGCTGGCCGCCTATATGACGCTATCGATGGACCGCGATCCCTGGGGCGGGCTCGACGTCAATATTCGTGGCGTGCAGAACGCTCTGGAAGCCTGCCGGGCCAACCAGGTACGGAAGGTGGTCTTCGCTTCCTCCAACGCCACCTACGGCTATGGCCCGGGGGTCGCCGGCGACCTGGTCGAGAGCACGCCCTTTCACAGCCAGGGCGCGCCGCCGGCGGCCATTCTCTATGGGGCGACCAAAATCATCGGAGAGCAGCTCTGCCGCGACGCCTTCCGCAAATGGGGCCAGGACTACGTCGTGCTGCGCTATTCGACGGTTTATGGCGAACGGCAGCATCATCGCGCGGCCAATGCGCTCTACATCATCGAGACGCTGGAGAAGCTGCGCCGTGGCGAAGCGCCCGAGATCTTCGGCGACGGGTCCGAGACCAAGCATTTCGTCTATGTCGGCGATCTGGCACGCGCCAACCGTCTCGCCTTCGAAAGTGCGGCGAGCGATGTCGCGGTCAATACCTCCGGCCCCGCCCCGATCACGACGCGGGACCTGGTGCTGCTGGTGACCGAGCTCGCCGGCGGCGGGCCAGCGCCGAAATCGGTGGGCCATGCAGCCGGGAAGGTCCGCCTGACCTCCGGCGGAGCCTTCCGGATCGCCCATGAAGCGGCCCAGGCGGCGATCGGCTGGCAGCCGGAAGTCGATATGCGGGAGGGGCTGCGCCGCCTGATCGCCTGGCTGGACAGCGGCAACGACCGGCGCTGAGCGGGCCGTCTCTGCCTCGGGCTGGGATCGGCGGCGCGGCGCCCTTATGCTGGACCGCAACCAGGGCCGGCGCGCGCCAAGGCCCGATGACGCTGAGGACCGCCATGTCGCTTCATCGCCGCAGCCTGCTGGCCGCCCCCCTCCTCCTGCCCGGCGCAGCACGGGCCCAGGCCCCGCGTTTTCCGGAACGCCCGATCGAAATCATGGTCGGCTTCGTGGCGGGCGGCGGCACCGACCTCGATGCCCGTTCCTATGGCCGGGCGCTGGAGAAACGGCTGGGCGGGACGGTCGTCATCAACAATCGTCCCGGCGCGGGCGGCGAGTTGGCCCTGGCGGCGACGGCACGGGCCAAGCCCGACGGCCATACCCTGGGCACCACCAACTATCCCGGCATGATCACCATCCCGATCGAGCGCAAGGCGCAGTTCACGCTCGATGATTTCGCACCGATCGCCAATCTGGTCAGCGACCCCAGCGCCATCACCGTCAGGGCCGATAGCCCCTGGCGTCGCCTGGAGGAGCTGATCGCCGCGGCGCGCAAGGACCCGGAGAAGATCACCTACGCCTCGCCGGGCGTCGGCTCCGATGATCACCTCCAGCTCGTGCTGCTGGAGGCGGTGACCGGAATCAAGATGACCCATGTCGTATTCCAGGGCGATCCACAATTGCGGACCGCCCTGCTCGGCGGGCAGGTCGATTGCATGGGCCTTAATCTCGGCGCCGTACTGCAAAACCCGGAAAAATTTCGGATCCTGTCGCAGGCCGGCGCCAGCCGCAGCCGCTTCGCGCAGGATATCCCGACGCTGCGCGAGCTGGGCCTGCCGGTCGAGATGGCCTCGCAACGCGGCGTTGTCGCACCCGCCGGCCTGCCGCCGGCAATCCTCGCCCAGTTGCGTGAGGCGACGGCCGAGATCGCCCGCGATCCGGAATTCGTCCGCCAGGTGGAAGACCGCTTCACTGAACCCGCTTTCGAAGCGGGTGAGGCCTGGTTTGCCCGGCTGCGGCGCGAGCGGGAGACCTATCTCGACATCTGGCAGAAAACGCCCTGGGCGCAGCGCTAGAGCGCGATGCGTTGAGGCGGAATCGCCGAAGGCGCTGAATCGCGCGATCCAACACATGCTAGAGCGGGCTGCGTGAACGCATGTGAACGCAGTATGCTCTAGAGCAGGTTGCGGTCAGGTGGACTCACCTGAACAAGTTTCTTGCTCTCGCAAACATAAAAGCTAACGCTGCGGCAGACCGCCGCCGCCCGGCTCAGCCCTCGCCCAGGGTGCTTGGGTGGAACAGCGCCTCGGGCTCGATCGGCGCGGCGGCCAGGCCATCGGCGACCGCGAAGCGGATCATCGCCGCGATCTCGGCGCGATTGCGCGCGAAGCCATAGGGCCAGGGGTCACCGCCCATGGCTTTGGCCTGCTCCTCATAGGCCGCGGCGATCCATGGCAATGAAACCCTGAGGACATTCACCTGCTGCAATTCGTGCAGCGAAAGGCGCTTGGCCTCGGCAAACGCGCGGTAGAGCGCCACTGGCAGCCAGGGATGGCGCGCCGCGACATCCTTGCGCACCGCGAGGCAATGCATGATCGGGAAGAAGCCGCTGGCCCGATGCCACGCCATCTCCTCAGCCCGGTAGTCCGGATACAGCCGCGCCACCGGCGCCGAGCCGTCCTGGAAACAGCGCGGCGCCCGCGGCCCGATGAAGGCATCGAGGGTGCCGTCGGCCAGCGCATCTTCCAGGTCGCGGCCCAGCGGGCGGACGTCGAAGCCGGGCGGCAGGGTGATGGCCACCCGCTCCTGCCCGGTCCGCCAGGCGATGCCTTTGGTGTCAACGCCGTAGTGCTCCCGCAGGATCCCCCGGACCCAGAGCGCCGCGGTCTGCTGGTATTCCGGCAGGCCGATGGTTCGGCCAGCGAGATCGGCGGCGGTGTGGATGCCGCGATCGGTCCGGACATAGATCGCCGAATGCCGGAAGGCGCGGGAGAGAAAGAGCGGGATGCCGACATAGGGGCTGTCGCCGCGCGCGGTGGTGACGATGTGGCTGCCCATCGAGAGCTCGGTGATCTCGAACGCCTGGTCGCGCAGCGCCCGGCGGAAGATATCCTCGGCTTCCGCGACCACCGGCACGAGATCGACACCGGGGATGGGCACCCGCCCATCGAGCACCGGGCGGGAGCGATCGGTGCCGACGCAGGCGATGGTGAATTGGATTTTTCCGTTCATGTCGCGCTCGCCAGCTGTTCGGGCGTGAAGGGCAAGGCGCGCGGGCGGATGCCGAGCGCATCGGTGATCGCCGCGCCGATCGCCGCGATGGTCGGTGCCATGCTCGCCTCACCGGCGCCGAGGAAGGGCAGTTCCGGGCGGTCGATCAGCTCGACCGCGACCTTGGGTACGTCGGAGAAGCGGAGGATCGGATAGGTCTCCCAACTATCGGAGGTGACCCGGCGCCGATCGAAGGCGACGCGTTCCAGCAGCGCAACGCTCGTGCCGTGGATGGCGCCGCCCTCGTACTGGTTGGCCACGCCGTCGGGGTTCACGACCTCTCCGACATCGCCGGCGATCCACAAGCGGCGGCAGAAGACGCGCTCGCGGGCCTCGATCTCGGCAGCGACCGCGGCGTAGCCGCCGGTATTTTTGTAGCGGGCGAAACCCAGACCCAGGCCCCAGCCATCGCGCTTCTGGCGCTCTCGCCAGCCGCACATCACGGCCACGCGCTGCAACACCGCCACGGCCCGCGCATCGTCAAGATGCTGCAGCCGATAGTCCAGCGGATCGACCCTGGCGGCGGCGGCCAACTCGTCCATCATCGCCTCGATCGACCAGACATTCAGCGTGGCCCCAAGGCCGCGCAGCGCCGAGGTCCGGATCGGCATCTCCAACAGCCGCGTGGTGTCGATCTCCAGATGCGGAATCGCATAGAGCGGCACCCCGTTGCGCGGTGCACCGCCACCGGCGGCGAGCGGCGGGTTGATCGAGGGCTTCACAGGAAAGGGCTCGGCCAGCATCCCGGCGGCCAGCAGGGTCGGCACCGGGTCGCGCCCGGGGCGGGAGGAATGGCCATTGCTGACGATATGGCTGCGCCAGCCGACCAGCCGGCCACCGGCATCGGTCGTGGCCTCAATATCGACCAGCATGGCCGAGGAGAAGGGCGACCAGCCGAGCTCCTCCGCCCGGCTCCACAGCACCCGGACCGGCGTACCGGGGACCGCGCGGGCCGCCAGCACCGCGTCCAGCGCGACATCATCGGCGCCGTTATGGCCGTAGCAGCCAGCCCCTTCGCGGTGCCGCACCAGCACCTTGCCGGGCGCCGTCTTCAGGGCCTTGGCGATATCGGCGCGCAGATTGTACGGCCCCTGCGAATGGCTCCAGACCTCGACGGTATCGCCCTGCCAGCACGCCACCGCGCAGGACGGGGCAACCGAGGCATGCGCGATATAGGGCCGATGGAAGCTGCGCCGCAGGCTTGCCGCGGCAGGCACCACCTCGCCCCGGCGGATGACCTCGCTGCGCTCGCCCCGCCCGGCGGCCTCGCGCAGCCAGGCGGTCAGGTCGCCTGCCTCCGGCAGCGTGTCCAGGGCGCTCCATTCAGCCCAGCCGGCCAGTTGCAGCGCCGCCGCTTCGGCAGCCCATTCGGTGGGCGCCAGGGCCACGAGGAAGCTGCCATCCCGCACCGCCCGCGCCCCCGCGGGCAGCGCGCCATCCCGCAAAGCCAGCAAGCGTGCCTGCCGCGCCGGCGGGCGCACCACGCGGGCGTGCAGCATGCCCGGCAGGCGCAGGTCATGGACAAAGCGGGCAGCGCCGAAGACCTTGTCCGGCAGGTCGATCCGCGGCACCGAGGTGCCGGCGATCCGCCGCGCCGCCGCCGCCTTCGGCTGCACGTCCGGCCGCGCCTCGGTCTCCAGCAGCGCCTGGTCGGCCAGTTCCCAATAACTGCCGATCGGCCCGGCTGGGCCGATGAAGGTGCCGTCCACAATGGCGATCCGCTCCGGCGGGATGCCGGTCCGCTGGGCCACCACCTCGATGAAGATGGCGCGGGCTGCGGCGCAGGCGTGGCGCAGCGCGCCGCCGCTATCCTGGGTCGAGAGGCTGCCGCTGGTCACCGCCTCATCCGGGCTATCGGGCGTGGCGGCGGGGGTCACCTCGATGCGGGCGAAATCGACATCCAGCTCATCGGCCGCGATCTGGCTGAGGGTCGTCAGAATGCCCTGGCCGAGTTCCACCTTGCCCGGCGCAATCGTCACCCGGCCATCGGCGGAAAAGCCGAGCCATTGCGACAGCCGCCGATTGGCATGCAGGCTGCCTGGCAGCTTGGGCTTGCCATCGGCAGGCGGCAGCGCCGCGCCAAAGCCGCTCATGCCCGCGCCTCCTGCGCCGCGCGCTGGACGGCGCGGATGATCCGGTTATGGCTGCCGCAGCGGCAGAGATGCGGCTCCAGCGCCGCCCGGATCGCGGCTTCGTCCGGATCGGGATCGCGCCGCAGCAGCGCCGCCGCGCTGATCAGGATGCCGGACAGGCAATAGCCGCACTGCCCGGCCTGTTCGGCCAGGAAGGCGGCTTGCAGGGGGTGCGGTGCATCGGGCGTGCCCAGCCCCTCGACGGTCGTCACCGCGCGCCCCGCCACGGCTTCGACGCGCAGGGTGCAGGCATGGCACGGCAGGCCGTCCACCAGCACCATGCAACTGCCGCATTGCTCATTGCCGCAGCCAAAGCGCGGACCGGATAATCCCCCCGGCCCACGCAGGGCCTGCAGCAGGGAGACCGACGCCGGCACATCCAGCGTCACCGGCCGGCCGTTCAAGGATAAAGACAGCATCCGTCCCCCCTAGAGCATGCTGCGTTCACATGCGTTCACGCACCCTGCTCTAACTCTTGTTGGTCGCGGGATTCAGCGCCTTCGGCGATTCCGCCTCAACGCATCCCGCTCTAATCCGCCTTGATATTCGCCCGCCGGACCAGCGCCGTCGATTGCGCAAGATCCTGTTCCAGATAGGCCCGATACTCCGGCAGCGACATCACCAGCGGCTCGGCCCCCATGCGGCGCATCGCCGCCTGCCCGGCCTCGCTGCCGACGATGCGGCTCACCTCGGCGTGCAGCCGCTCCAGGATCGGCGCTGGCGTCGCGGCCGGCATCATCAGGCCGATCCAGATCGGATAGGCGAAGCCCGGCACGGCTTCAGCAACCGCGGGGAGCGACGGCAGGGCCAGGTCGCGGCGCAGCGCCGTGGTCGCCAGCCCACGCACCCGGCCGGCTTCGATCTGCGGCTTCATGGTCGGGATGCCGTCGAACATGATCGGCACCTGCCCGCCGATCACCGCCGTGCGGGCCTCGTTCGACCCGCGGAAGGCAACCGCGACCATATCGACGCCGGCCATGGCCTTCAGCATCTCCCCAGCCATGTGATAGGGCGTGCCGGGCCCGGAATGGGCGTAATTCCAGCGCCCCGGCTCGCTGCGCAGCAGCGCCAGGAACCCGGCCAGATCCGTGGCGGGCACCGCCGGATGCACCACCAGCACGTTATTCGCGACATTGATGGGTGCGACCGCCGCCAGATCCCGCAGCAGCACGAAGCCGCGCTGCGGCTGCAGCGTTTCGTTCACCATGGCGGTATTGCCCAGCGCGACCAGCGTGGTGCCATCGGGTGGCGCCTTGGCGACCAGATCGGTGCCGATGGTGCCCCCAGCACCCGGCCGGTTCTCCACCACCACGGGCACGCCGAGCGCGGCACTCAGCGGCTCGGCCACGAAGCGCGCGGCGACATCGGCGGCGCCGCCAAGGCCGAAGGGAACCACGATACGCAGCGGCCGGCTGGGCCAGGCGGGCTGCGCGCGCGCCACGGCAGGGGCGGCGGTGAGGGCGGCGATCAATCCACGGCGGCGCATCAGCCGGCCTCGATCCGGGCCAGGCGGATCCATTCGCCCTGGCGTTCGATGTCGCGCCGCAGGAAGGCGTCAAATGCCGCCACACTCATCGGCATGGGTTGGGCGCCACCGCGCGCCATGCCGGCCCGCGTCGCCGCCGCCGTTAGAATGCTGTTCACCGCGTCATGCAGCCGCGCGATGGCCGGAGCGGGCGTGCCCGCGGGCATCATCAACCCCAGCCAGATCGAAGCCTCGAACCCCGGGACCGTGGCCGCAATGGTCGGCAGGCCCGGCAATAACGGGCTTGGCTCCGGCCCGGTGGTGCCAAGGCCGGTCACCCGCCCGGCGGCGATCTGCTCACGCATCGTGGGGATGGCGTCGAACATGACCGGCACCTGTCCCGACAGCAGCGCCGTGCGCGCCTCGTTCGAGCCCTTGAAGGGAATATGGTTCATCTCGATCCCCGCCATGGCGCAAAAGACGGCGCCGGCGATGTGATAGGGGGTGCCGGGGCCCGAGCTGGCATAGTCCAGTGTTCCTGGTGCGGCCTTGGCGCGGGCGATCAGCCCGGCCGTATCGGCGATGCCAAGCGAGGGGTGCACCGCCAGCACGTGATAGGCGACGTTCACCGCCGCGACCGGTGCCAGATCCCGCAGCAGCACGTAGGGGCGGCGCGGCTGCAGGGTTTCGTTCGCGGTATGGGTGTTCGACATGACCAGCGCCGTGTGTCCGTCACTCGCCTTGGCCGCCGCTTCGGTGCCGATCACCGCCCCGCCGCCCGGCCGGTTTTCTACGATGACCGGCTGGCCAAGCTGGGCAGCCAGAGGCTCGGCGAGAAAGCGCGCGGCGACATCGGCCGAGCCGCCGGTGCCGAACGGCACGATGAGGCGCAGCGGGCGGCTGGGCCAGGCCTCCGCCCGCAATGGCGCCGGGCAGGCGCCGGTCGCGGCGAGAGCGCCGAGCATCAGGCGACGCGAAAAGGTCATCGGCAGAATACCCCGGAGTTGGCGACGCGCCACGATCTATCCGCGATCATCCAGGCTGGCGCAAGCCGGGTCAGGCCAGGGGCCAGTCCGGTCGCGGCATCGCCTGATAGGCTTCGCGCAAGGCGCGGGACCAGTTCGCGCGGACCATCAGCAGATAGGGATCATCCTCGGCGATCCGCCGGCGCAGCGCCACATGCAACGTGTCGCGGCGATAGAGCAGCAGATCGACCGGCAGCCCGACGGTGAGGTTTGAGCGCAGCGTCCCGTCCATGCTGATCAGCACCAGCTTGATGGCGTCCGGCAGCGGGGTTGCGAAGGTCACGCCGCGGTCGAGGATCGGCTTGCCGTACTTGATTTCGCCGATCTGCAGGAAGGGGGTATCGGCCGTCGCCTCAATGAAATTCCCGGTCGCGTAGATCAGGAACAGCCGGTGCGGCGCGCCGCTGATTTGCCCGCCCAACAACAGCGAACAATCAAAGCCGATCCCCTGTTGCGCCAGGGCCGGGTTATCGGCGGCATAGACATCGCGCACCGCCTGCCCAACCAACTGGGCGGCATGGAACAGGTTGGGCACGTTGCGCAGCGTATGGCGCTCGCCGTTCAGCCAGACGCCTTCCTGCAGGCGCGACCAGACCGCCTGGGTGATGGCAAGGTTACCCGCCGAGAGGATCGTCAGGACGCGGTCGCCCGCCACCTCCTCCACCTGCATCTTCGAGAAGGTGGAGATGTGATCGACGCCGGCATTGGTGCGGGTGTCGGAGAGGAAGACCAGGCCTTCTTCCAGGAAGAGCCCGACGCAGTAGGTCATGCGGCGGCCCCTAATGCCGGATGTAGAAGTCCTCGATCGCCGCGCCGAGTTCGGCGGTCCGCGCAATGGTGCGGGTCAGGAAGGCGTGCAGTCCTTCGCCCAGGATGTCGTCAATCCGACCGTAGCGCAACTCGGCCGCCAGCAGTCCGGCCTGCCGATGACATTCGCCGCGCCGACCGCCCTGCCCATCGGCGATCGCATCCAGCATGGCGGCGACCTGACCGAGGCAGGCGGCGAGGCCGCGCGGCAGTTCCGGGCGCAGGATCATCAGCTCGGCGATCTTCGGCGCCGCAAGCCGGTCCCGGTAGATCCACTGATAGGACCGGAGCGCCGAGACCGAGCGCAGCACCGCCTGCAACTGCACGTAATCCACCGCCTCGGCGGCGTCCGGCCCGAACAGCTGGTGGCGGACATCGAGCAGGCGGGCGGTATTGTCGGCGCGCTCCAGCATGGTGCCCAGCCGCACGAAGCGCCAGGCTTCGGTGCGCAGCATCGTCTCCTGCGCGGCGCCGTTGAACAGCGTGACGCGGTCGCGCACCCAGCCGAGGAGTTCCGGCAGCGCCTCGCCCTCCACCGCATCCGGCGTCAGCTGGCGCAGATGAGTCCAGCCATCGTTCAGCGCTTCCCACATATCGACCGTGAGCGCCGTGCGAACCGCCCGGCCGTTATGCCGCGCCGCCTCGAAGCAGGGGAGGATGCCGGAAGGGTTGTCGTGGTCGAAGACCAGCCAATGCACCACCGCATCGCCGGTCGGCGCCGGGTATTTGCGGTGGAAGCTGGCGTCGCCGCCGGTCGCGGTCAGCAGCGCCCGCCATTCACCGACCTCATCGCCGAGCCGGGCGGAGACCGCCGCCATGCGCGACGCCACGCCGATGCCGCGCGCCACATTGCCGGCGCGTTCCGCATAGCGGGCGGCCCAGAACAGGTTATCGGCCGTGCTGCTCAGCATCAGCCGGCGACCTGCGATGCCGACTGGGTCATGCCAGCCTGCGGGCCGTCATCCTCCAGCACCCAGGTATCCTTCGTCCCGCCACCCTGCGAGGAGTTGACGACCAATGAGCCCTCCTTCAGCGCGACCCGGGTCAGGCCGCCGGGGACGATGCGGATATCCTTGCCGCTCAGCACAAAGGGGCGGAGATCGACATGGCGCGGCGCGATCCCCTGTTCGGCGATGGTCGGGCAGGTGGACAAGGCAAGCGTCGGCTGGGCGATGTAGTCGCCGGGCCGGGCCAGGATGCGGGCGCGAAATTCCAGGCGCTGTTCCTGCGTCGCATGCGGGCCGATCAGCATGCCGTAGCCGCCCGAGCCCTTGGCCAGCTTGACCACCAGCTGGTCGAGATGCGCGAGGACGTACTTACGATCATCATCGCGTTCGCAAAGATAGGTCGGCACATTCGCCAGCAGCGGCTCCTCGCCCAGGTAGAAGCGCACCATCTCCGGCACATAGGGATAGATCGCCTTGTCGTCGGCGATGCCCGCCCCGGGGGCATTGGCCAGCGAGACATTGCCGGCGCGATAAGCCGCCATCAGCCCCGGCACGCCGACCAGGCTATCGGCACGAAAGACCTCGGGGTCGAGGAACTCGTCGTCGATGCGGCGATAGATCACATCGACGCGCTTGGGGCCGGCCGTGGTCCGCATATAGACGATCCGGTCCTGGACAAAGAGGTCGGCGCCCTCGACCACCTCGATGCCCATTTCGTCGGCGAGGAAGCAATGCTCGTAATAGGCGCTGTTGTAGGGGCCGGGCGTCAGGATCACGACCGTGGGGTCATCCCCCGCCCGGGCCGGCGCCACCGCCTTCAGCGTCGCCAGGAGCTCCTCGGGGTAGCGTCCGACCGGCGCGATCTTGTGGCGCGCGCACAGCTTGGGGAACAGCCGCAGCATCGCTTCGCGATTCTCCATCATGTAGGAGACGCCCGACGGCGTGCGGCAGTTATCCTCGAGCACGTAAAAATCGTCCGGCCCGGTGCGGACCATGTCGATCCCGGCAATCTGGGTGAAGACCCCGCCCGGCGGCACGACGCCCACCATCTCGGCCCGGTAGCCCTCGTTCTCCAGCACCAGCTCACGCGGGATGCGACCGGCGCGAAGGATCTCCTGCGGGCCGTAGACATCGGCCAGGAAGGCGTTCAGCGCCCGCACCCGCTGCCGCAGCCCGACCGAGAGGCGTTCCCATTCGGCTCGGGCGATGATGCGCGGAATCAGATCGAAGGGGATCAGGCGCTCCGGATCGCCGCCCTCGCCATAGACGGCGAAGGTGATGCCGATCCTGCGGAACAGCAGCTCGGCCTCGCGTCGCTTGCGATCCAGCATCTCGCGCGGCGTCGACCGCAGCCAGCGGTCGATCTCGGCATAGGCGGCACGGACGCTATCTGGCGTGCCCATCTCGTTGAAGGCGGCGGGTTTGGTTTGCGACACCCTCGGCATCCCCAGACTATCCCTAAGACGGTAAGCCAGCATGGAGAGGGTACCAGCCGCAAGCGGGGGCGGATCGAAAAAACACCATCGCACCGCCACCTGCCCAAGCGCGCGTCAGGTCGGATGCAATCCAGGCATTTCTCAGGCAGTCCGGGCCAGCCTATGCTGGCCGGGGAGGATGCCGCGCCATGGGGGAAGACATCACCGGGGCTGCGGCCATCGCCGCCGCCCTGCACACCGCCGGGGTCGCCCGGCTGTACGGAGTGCCTGGGGGCGGCTCCTCGCTCGATGTGATCGAGGCCGCCCGCGCCAGGGGCATTCCCTTCATCCTGGCCCGCCAGGAGACCGCCGCGCTGATCATGGCGGCGACCGAGGCAGAACTCTCCCACCGCCCCGGCGCGGCGCTGGTGACGCGCGGGCCCGGGGTCGGCAATGCGGCCAATGGCATGGCCCAGGCCTCGCTCGACCGCGCCCCAGTGCTGCTGATCGCCGATGGCTTCCAGGCCGCCGAGCGCGCCTTCGCCAACCATCAATACTTCGATCACGCCGCGCTGCTGGCCCCGGTCAGCAAGGCCGCGGCACGCGCGACCGAGCCGGGCTGCGCGGTGGGCGCAATGACCGGAACGCTGCTCGACACCGCCATGGCTGCGCCGCGCGGCCCGGTGCTGCTGGAATTGTCCGGCGGCGTCGCGCGCGGCGCCGCCGCAACCCCGCCCGCCTTCACGTTGCCCACGCCGCCGCCTGTGGATGACATGGCCCTGGCCGGCGCGCGTCGGCTGCTGGCGGCAGCGCAGCGGCCGGTGGTCATCGCCGGGCTGGAAGCGACCGAGGCCGCCACGGCCGCCGCGCTCCGCGCGCTGCTGGATCGGCTTGGCTGCCCCGGCCTTGTCACCTACAAGGCCAAGGGGGTGATCGCCGATCCGCATCCGCTCTTTGCCGGCGTCTTCACCGGCGGCGCGGCGGAGGCCGACATCTTGGCCGAAGCCGACCTGATCCTGCTGGTCGGGGCCGATCCGGTGGAGTTCATCCCCCAGCCATGGCGCTACCCCGCACCGGTGATCGATTGCGGCACCGCGCCGCGCCCCCTGCATTATCGCACGCCGGAGATCGGCCTCTATGGCGCGCTGCCGCCGGCCCTGGCGGCCCTGGCCGAAGCCGCGCCGCGCAGTGCCTGGACCGATACCGCGATCGCCGCACATCGCACCGCCTGGCTGGCGGCGCTATCGAACGCCGCCGGCAATCGCGGCGTCTCGCCGCAGGACGTGGTGGCGCTGACGCAGGAAGCCTGCCGGCTGACCGGGCGCGACCCGCGCGTCACGGTGGATGCGGGCGCGCATATGTTCCCGGTGACCACCTTCTGGCAGGCGCATCGACCGGGCGATCTGCTGATCTCCAACGGCCTCGCCACCATGGGATTCGCCCTGCCGGCCGGCATTGCCGCGGCGCTGCATGATCCGGTGCGCGGCGCCATCGCCTTCACCGGCGATGGCGGCCTGCTGATGGCACTTGGCGAATTGGCGACGGCGGTGGCGCTCGGCGTCAAACTGACCGTCGTGGTCTTCAACGACGCCACACTCTCGCTGATCGACATCAAGAAGGGCGGGCGCGATCTGCCGGAAGCCGCGCTGGGCTGGCCGGAGGCGGATTTTGCCGCGACGATGCAGGCTCTGGGCGGTCTCGGCCTGCGGGCGACGGACACAGCGGGCGCCCGTGCCGCGCTGGCCAAGGCGCTGGCCAGCGAGGGCCCGGCACTGGTCGATATCCGCGTCGATCCGGGCAGCTATCCGGCGCAGATCAAGGCGCTGCGCGGATGACCGAGGACCCCTACGCAATCAGCACCTTGGCGCAATTGCGCGGGCACTACGACCTGCCGCATTCGCGCGTGACGAAGAAGGTCGCGGATCGGCTCGGGCCGCGGTCGCTGGCCTTCATCGCCGCGTCGCCCTTCGCCATCCTCGGCACCTGCCGCCATACCTCGCCGCGCGGCGATGCGCCGGGCTTCGTGCAGGCGCTCGACGATACTTCCCTCGCCCTGCCCGACCGGCGCGGCAACAACCGGCTGGATGCGCTGCAGGACCTGCTGGACGACCCGGCGGCCTCCCTGCTGTTCCTGATCCCCGGCGTCGGCGAGACGCTGCGGATCAACGGCTGCGCGCGCATCACCGCCGACCCGGCGCTGCGGGGCCGCTTCGCCGTGGCCGGCAACCTGCCAGCGACCGTGATCCTGATCACGGTGCGCGAGGTCTATGCCCATTGCGCCAAGGCCCTGCTGCGCTCGGGGCTGTGGGGCGAAGAACGGGCCCGCCCGCCCGGCGTGCCAAGCAATGGCGAACTGATCGCCGAGGCAACGCGCGGCGAAGCGGTCGACCCGGCACGCTACGAGACCGAGTATCAGGCCCGCATCCGCCACGAGCTGTACTGAAAGCCCCGCCGGTGCCGGAGGAGGACGCGGAGGAGGAGGTGCCCGGCCTGCCGCCAGGCACGCCGTTCTACATGACCCCGTCCGGCCATGCGGCGCTGACCGCCGAGCTCCGCCAACTCTGGACTGTGGAGCGGCCCAAGGTGGTCGAGGTAGTGAGCTGGGCCGCCGGCCTCGGCGATCGCTCGGAGAACGCCGATTACCAGTACGGCAAGCGCCGGCTGCGAGAGATCGACCGGCGCGTCCGCTTGCTGCGCCAGCGCCTGGACCGCGCCCAGGTGGTCGACCCGGCGGCGCCGGCGCGGCCGGATCAGGTCTTCTTCGGCGCGACCGTGACCTATGCGCTGCCGGATGACCGGGAGGTCCGGGTGACCATTGTCGGCATCGATGAAGCCGATGGCAGCGCTGGCCGCATCTCCTGGGTCTCGCCCATGGCGCGCGCGCTGCTCGGCGCGCGGGTCGGCGATACGCGGCGCGTCCGGACGCCGCAGGGCAGCCTGGAGGTCGAGGTGGTCGGCATCGCCTATGGCTGACTTGCCACGCTGCCCGGTCCGGTCGAGATTACGCCCCATGTTGGATAATCGACCCGAAGCACCGGAGGCGTTCGTCGCGCGCCTCGATGCCGCCGCCCGGCACATGGAAACGCCCTGCGGCGACGGCCGCATGGTCTGGCGCATGTGGGGACATGGGGAGCCGCTGGTCCTGCTGCATGGTGGCAGCGGGTCCTGGCGGCATTGGGCCCGCAATATCGGCCCGCTGGCGGAGCGGCGCCTGGTGATCTGCCCGGACCTGCCCGGCCTGGGCGAAAGCGCGATGCCGCATCCGGCGGAAGACCCGGGCCCGGTCGCCGCCGAGGTGCGGGCCGGGATCGACCTGCTGCTGGGCGACCGGCCGTTCGATCTCTGCGGCTTTTCCTTTGGCGCCCTGCTGTCGGGCCATGTCGCCGCGCAGGCCGGCCCGATGCTCCGCAGCGTCACCCTGGTCGGCGCCGGGGCGCTCGGCCCGAAGCGTCAGGTGACGGAACTCGTGAAGGTGCGCTCGGCGGTCGGTGAGGCACGCATTGCCGCGCACCGGCACAACCTGGCCGCCCTGATGTTCGCCGAGCCGCGGAACATCGACGGCCTCGCCCTGGCGATCCAGGAATGGAATTCCCAGCACGCCCGCTTCCAAAGCCGCGGCTTCGCCGGTTCCACCTCGCTGCGCGATGCAATCGCCAAGGCCCGGGTGCCGGTCGCGCTGCTTTACGGTGAACGCGATGCCATCGCCTGGCCGGAGTTGGAGCTGCGCTTCGAGGCGTTGCGGGCGGTGCAGCCCGAAGCCTGGACCGGCGTGATCCCCGGCGCCGGCCATTGGGTGGCCTATGAGGCGGCGGCGGCCTTCAACGCCATGCTGCTCGACATGCTCGAACGCCGGCTCGGCGTCTGAACCACGGAACTCAAGGGAGGCGTAACATGCAGCACCGCAATCTCGGTCGCTCGGCCATTCAGGTGCCGCCGGTTATTTTCGGCTGCAATGTCTTCGGGTGGACGGTGGACAAGGCACAGTCCTTCCGCCTGCTCGACCAGCTGCTCGATGTCGGCCTGAATGCGCTGGATACCGCCGATGTCTATTCGGCCTGGGTGCCCGGCAATGCCGGTGGCGAAAGCGAGACGATCATCGGGGAATGGATGGCCGCCCGCGGCAATCGGAACCGGGTGACGCTGCTGACCAAGGTGGGCATGCAAATGGGACCGCGGCAGGCCAGCGGCCCGCATCCCGATCATGTCGGGCAGGCCGGGCTGTCGCGCCGCTGGATCCTGCAATCGGTCGAGGATTCGCTGCGCCGGCTGCGGACCGACACCATCGATCTGTTCCAGACCCATCGCGACGACCCGGCAACGCCGTTCGAGGAAACGCTCAGCACCCTGGGCGAGCTGATCAAGGCCGGCAAGGTGCGCGCGATCGGTGCCTCCAACCACACCGCGCCACGCCTGAAAGCGGCGCTTGCCGCCAGCGCCCAGCAGGGCCTGCCGCGCTATGAGACGATGCAGCCACACTACAATCTGGTCGAACGCACCGATTTCGAAGCCGAGCTCGGCCCGCTCTGCCAGGCCGAGGGGCTGAGCGTCATTCCCTATTACGCCCTCGCTGCCGGCTTCCTGACCGGCAAGTACCGCAGCCAGGAGGATTTCGCGAAGACCCCGCGGGGCCCAAGCCTTGCGAAGTATCTCGATGCCCGCGGACAGCGCGTGCTGGCCGCCCTCGATGCCGTCGCCGCCCAACAGCATGCGACCCCGGGCCAGATTGCGCTCGCCTGGATTTCGGCCAAGCTGCCGAACGGCGCACCGATCGCCAGCGCGACCACGGCCGCGCACGTCGCGGAGCTGGCCAAGGCGGCGACACTGGTCCTGACACCGGCCCAGGTCGCCAGCCTGGATACGGCCAGCGCCTGAGGCAGGCCCTCCGGTCCGGCGGCACCGGCGGCACCCTCCGGCGTCTTTCCGCCCACCAGGCGCGGGCGTAAGCTGCCGGCAAATGCTTATCGGCGCCGTGGCCTTGCCGCACCGGCCGTCGGGACTGAAAGGGAGAGAACGGGCATGGGCAATCGCATCGCGATCATCGGCACCGGGGCGGTCGGCGGTTATGCCGGCGCCCATATGGTGCAGGCCGGCGAGGATGTGACCTTCGTCGACATGTGGCCCGAGCATGTCGAGACGATGCGGAGCAAGGGGCTGAAGATCAGCCACATCAAGGACGTGCCCGAATTCACCGTGCCGGTGAAGGCGATTCACCTGACCGAACTGCAGCAGGTCAGCAAGGAAAAGCCCTTCGATATCGCCTTCATCTGCGTGAAGTCCTACGACACCGAATGGGCGACGGCGATGATCAAGCAGTATCTCGCCCCGGGCGGCTACTGCGTCAGCCTGCAGAACTGCATGAACGAGGAGGTGATCGCGGGTGTGGTCGGCTGGGGCCGCACGCTCGGCGCCATCGCCAGCTCCATCACGGTTGAACTCTGCGAGCCGGGGCATGTTCGCCGCGCCTCCGGCAAGGGCGGCAAGGCGCATACCGTCTTCCGCGTCGGCGAAGTGCATGGCCGGATCACCGACCGCGCCAACGAGATCGGTCGGCTTTGCGCGCTGTCGGACAGCTGCACGGTCACCAGCAACCTCTGGGGCGAACGCTGGTCGAAGCTGGTCACCAATGTGATGGGCAACGGCATGTCGGCCTGCACCGGGCTCATCAGCCGTGACATCCTGCTGGACGACACGCTACGCAACTTCACCGCCCGCCTGGGCAGCGAGGCGATCCGCGTCGGACAGGCGCTGGGTTATTCGCTGGAGGAGATCCACCACCTCGACCCGGAGGTGATCGCCCGCGCTGGCGAAGGCGAGGCGGCCGCCCGGGCCGCCTATGACGAGCACCGCATCGCCGAGGCGAACAAGCCCGGCGGTGGCGCGCACCGGCCGAGCATGGGCCAGGATATGGTCAAGGGCCGCCGCACCGAGATCGAGTACCTGAACGGCTTCGTCTGCCAGAAGGCGAAGGATATCGGGATCAATACCCCGGCCAATGCGGCGCTCACCGAGATCGTGACCCGGGTCGAGCGCGGGGAGCTGCAAGCCGACCCGTCGCACATCAAGTCGCTGCGGCTGAACTGACATGCGCGCGCTCGCCCTCCTGCTCGCCGTCCTGCTGGCGCCGGCCGCTTGGGCGGAGGACTACCCGGCCCGCAGCGTCACCATCATCGCCGCTGGTGCCGCCGGCGGGCCGACCGATACCATCACCCGCATCGTCGCCGATGCCATGACGAAGCACATGGGCCAGCCGGTGGTGGTCGAAAGCCTGGGCGGTTCCGTCGTAGGGCCGCAGAAGCTGGCGAATGCGCGGCCCGATGGCTACACGCTGATGATCAACAATATCGGCATGGCGGCCAGCGCCACGCTGTATCGCAAGCTGCCCTATGATGTGCCGGGCAGCTTCGCGCCCCTTGGCCTTGTCTCCGACGCCGCCATGACGATCGTCACCCGCCCCAACTTCCCCGCCACGGACCTGCGCGGCGTGCTGGGCAATCTCACGGAACGCGGCGATGCGCTCAACCTGGCGACGGCGGGGCTGAGCTCGGCGGCCAATCTCTGTGGCCTGCTGGTGCAGCAGGCGGCGGGGGCGAAGGCGACAGTCGTCGTCTTTCGTGGCACCGCGCCGGCGATTGCCGAACTCATGGCGGGGCGCATTGACTTGCTCTGCGATCAGGCGACCAACACCATCCCCTTCATCCGCGATGGCCGGGTGGCGGTCTGGGGCGTGTCCGCACCAAGCCGGCTGGCCGGCCTGCCGGCGGTGCCGACCGCCACGGAAGCCGGCTTCCCGACGATCGCGATGAGCACCTGGCACGGACTTTACGCCCCGGCCGGCACGCCAGAGGCGATCCAGCAGAAGGTCAACGCCGTGCTGCGCGCGGCACTGGCCGAGGCGAAGCTGCGCGCCCGCTACGCCGACCTGCTGACCGACGTGCCGGCTGCCGAACGGCAGACCATCGGCTTTCATCGCCGCTTCGTCGCCGAGGAAGTCGTCCGCTGGCGGCCGATCATTGAGGCTGCCGGCGCCTACGCGGATTGACCCTGAGGGGCGGCGAAGGCGTTCAGTCGATGCTTAGGCCGAGCTTGGCCACCATGCGCTTCTCATAGGCCACGCGGTCCTTGACGAAGGCGAGGTAGTCCGCCGGCCCGAGATATTCGCGCGGATTCTCCCAGCGATCGAAGATCGCCTGGGTGGTCGGGTCCTCATAGCCCTTCTTCATGCTGCGATGCAGGATCTCGACGATCTCAGGGTCCATGCCCTTCGGCCCGACGATGCCGTAGGGAGAGGTCACCACCATATCGTAGCCGAGATCGCGCAGCGTCGGCGCATCGGGGATCGATTTCAGCCGCTCCCGCGTCCAGACCGATAGCAGGCGCAGCTCGCCATTCTCGACATTCGGCCGCCAGGACTGGCTGTCGGCGACGATGTCGATCTGCTTGCCGAGCAGGGCGGTTACCCCCTCCTGCGCCCCGCGGAAGGGGATATGCGTCATCTGCACGCCCTCACGCTCGCAGATTTCCTCCATCGCCAGATGATTGGTCGTGGCAATGCCGCTGGTCGAGAAGGTGAGCTGGCCGGGCGCGGCACGGGCCGCAGTCAGCATCGCCGGCCAATCGGCCCAGCCGCGATCGGCCCGCACCGCGGTGCCAAACAGGAAACCCGAGACCTGCATGATGTAGGTGAAGTCGGCCACCGGGTCCCAGGTGGGCTGCCGGGTCAGGAAGGGGTGGCGCAGCACCGACAGGTGCTGATGCGCCAGCGTATAGCCATCGGGCTTGGCCTGCTGGACCAGAAAGATCGCCGCCTGGGTGCCGCGTGCGCCAGGGCGGTTTTCGATCACCACCGGCTGGCCCAGATCGCGGTTCACCACCTCAAACATCGAACGGTGCAGCGCATCCAGCACGCCGCCCGGCGGCCAGGGGATCAGGAAGCGGATCGGCCGGTTGGGGAAGCCGGCTTGGCCCAGGGCGGGCAGCGGCAGCAGGGCAGCGGCAAGCGCGGGCAGGGTACGGCGGCGCATTTCAGTCGATCCGGAGGTTCAGCTGCTGGGCCATGCGCTGTTCATAGACGGCGCGACGCGCGACGAAATCCTGGTAGGCCGCCGTGTCGTAGTATTCGAGTGGCATGTCGAACTGCTTCCTTACCGCCTCGTTCGCCGGGCTGAACAGCGCCGTCTTCATCGCATCGTGCAGGGTGCGGACCACGCCCGGGTCCATGCCGCGCGGGCCAGACAGGCCATAGGGGCTGGTCACCACCATATCGTACCCCAGCTCCTTCAACGTCGGCACATCGGGGAAGCGGGGTGAGCGTTCGGCGGTCCAGACACAGATCAGCCGCAGCTGTCCCCCCTCCACCAGCGGCGCCCAGGCGGAAGAATCGGCGACGCTCATGATCTCGCCACCCACCACCGCGACGGCAGCCTCATTGGAGGCGCGGTAGGGGACGTGGACGATGTCGATCTGCTCCCGCGCCGCCAGCTCCTCCATCGTCAGGTGGTTGGTGGTGGCGATGCCGCTGGTTGCAAAGGTGAGTCTGCCCGGATTGGCGCGGGCATAGGCGAGGTAATCCGCCCAGGACTTGATCGGCCCATCGGCCTTCACGACCACGCCATACATCCAGCCGCACAGGCCGATGATATGGCTGAAATCGCGCACCGCGTCCCAGGGCGGGGTGCGGACGATGAACGGCCGGCGGATGATGCTGAGATGCATCTGCGCGATGGTGTGGCCGTCCGGCTTCGCCTGGGTGGCCAGGAACTGCGCGCCGAGCGTGCCGGACGCGCCGGGGCGGTTCTCCACCAGGACAGTCTGGCCGAGCGACTTGCCCGCGACCTCGGCCAGGGAGCGCAGCTGCGCATCGGCCGAACCGCCGGGCGGCCAGGGCACGATGAGGCGCAGCGGCCGGTCCGGAAAGCCGGTCTGGGCCAGGGCCGGGCTGGCCAGCAGCGGGGCGAGCGCCAGCAAGGGGCGGCGGCCGGACGCCAAGGGGCCGGGCGTCACAGCGACCCTCGGGCAGTGTGGGGCACGTGTCGGAACATGCGGCCTCCCGGCATTCGTTCTTGTTGGCTGGAACGAGCCTAACCGGACGCCGGTGCGCCGCGCAGCAAAATAAGGATCAAAGCGGCCCCGGGGGTCGGAGTGGCGGTTTTCCAAGCGGTGGCAGCCTGTCTATCCTCCTGCCTTCGGCTGGCAGCCGAGCCAGGCCCCAGGGAGACACGGACGATGCCCAAGGCGCAGCGGATGGACCATTTCACGATCAACACCGACCGGCTGGAAGAGACCAAGCAGTTCTATGCCGAGCTTGGCCTGGAGCCGGGACCGCGGCCGAACTTCGCGGTGGACGGTCTGTGGCTGTACAGCGAAGGCAAGCCGATCCTGCATGTGATCGAGCGGGCGAGCCTGCCGGAACAGCGCCGCGGCATCCTGGACCACATGGCCTTCTTCTCGACCGACATCCAGGACGCCGTCGACTGGGTGAAATCGAAGGGGCTCCGCTGCCGGCTGAACCGGGCGCCCGAGCCGTTTAATATCTGGCAGATGTTCTTCTTCGACCCCAACGGGTGCGAGGTGGAGCTGGATTTCGCCCCGACGGAGACGGCGCCGAAGGAATGGCAGGGCAGCAACCTGATGCTGGAACCCGAGCCGGCCTAGGGCGCGATGCGTTGAGGCGGAATCGCCAAAAACGCTGAATCGCGCGATCCAACACATGCTAGAGCGGGCTGCGTGAACGCATGTGAACGCAGCATGCTCGAGAGCAGGATGCGTGAGCGCGTGCGGACTTGCAGTGCAACTCCCGTAAGACGGCGCGGCTTCTCGGCGATTTTCTTGCAGAGAAGTTTCCAACATCATAGCCAGCTCTGGGCTTTTGGTCCGGCAATCTGCGACGGCTAGATAAAAGCGGCTCTCCGGTCGCCATCCAAGCCCTTTGGCAGGGCTTGTCTTTCTCCGTGCCGTCCGGTCGGGGCGTGAGCCGCCCGGGGAGACTGTTGAATGATTTCAATCCTCTTGTCGGCACTGTGCCTTGGGAAGGGAGTTTTGCCGGCAAGGGGAAGTGACTCTGTCGACTGAAAATTGCTGGCCATAGGGCCGCGCTGACGATAGGTTACATGTAACCTAATTCGAGATTTCGTCATGGCGGCGGCATCAAGCCCCAAGTCATCCCGCGTCAAGGTCCGGGAGCATCGCGAGCGGCTGCGCGAGCAGGGTCTTCGCCCGATCCAGATTTGGGTGCCCGACGTGCGATCCCCGGCCTTCCGCTCCGAAGCGCATCGCCAGTCGCTGGCGATCGCGACGAGCCCTCACGCGCATGACGATCAAGCATTCATCGAGGCGGGGTCTGACTGGGGCGATGAATGAGGCGGAAGTCTTGAAGCGGGGCGACATCTGGACCGTCGCCGGCGGCAAGGACTATGCGGGCAAGCTGCGCCCCGTCGTCATCGTGCAGGACGACAGTTTTGACGCGACGGACTCCATAACGGTCTGCGCCTTCACCACCGACGAGACCGAAGCGCCACTGTTCCGCCTGGCCGTCGAGCCGAACCAGCGCAACGGCCTGCGCGCAGCGTCTCGTCTGATGGTGGACAAAATCACCACGGTTCCCAAGACCAAGGTCGGCGCGCGCGTCGGCCGGTTGGACGACGAGGATATCCTGCGGCTTAACCAGGCCGTCCTCGTGTTCCTCGGGTTGGCTGTCTCGCCAAGGACCAGGCGGGAGGCGTAAGCGAGCCCGGCCCGGCGTGCCCTGCTTCGTGCCGAACTGGCGGATGGGGTGGGATTCGAACCCACGATAGGCTTTTGACCTATACGCACTTTCCAGGCGCGCGCCTTCGACCGCTCGGCCACCCATCCCGCACTGCGGGGGGCGGACCTTAATCGGCCCGCCGCGCGCAGGCAACCCGCTCCCGCCTCTCAAATTCCATAGAAGCCACGATACCAGGCGACGAAATTCGCCACCCCCGTCGCAATGCCGGTCGAGGGGCGGAAGCCCGTCAGCGCCTGCAGCAGGGATGTATCGGCCCAGGTCTTCAACACTTCGCCCGGCTGCATCGGCATCAGGTTGCGGATCGCCGCCCGCCCGCAGGCCCGCTCGATCTCAGCGATGAAGTCCAGCAGCTGCACCGGCTGGGCATTGCCGATATTGACGATGCGGAAGGGCGCCACCTCGCTCAGGCTATCGCCCGCCATCGCCTTCTGCCCCGCCTCCGGCCGGCAGGCGACCAGCCGGTCGATCGCCTCGACCAGATCATCCACATAGGTGAAGTCGCGCTCCATCTGGCCGTGATTGTAGATGTCGATGGTGCGGCCCTTCAGGATCGCGTCGGTGAATTTGAAGAAGGCCATGTCCGGCCGGCCCCAGGGGCCATAGACCGTGAAGAAGCGGAACATGGTGATCGGCTGGCGCCACAGCGCGGCGTAGGAATGGCCGATCTGCTCGGTCGCCAGCTTGGTCGCGGCATAGATGTTCAGCGGCGTCGCCACCGCATCCGTCTCACGGAACGGCATCGCGGTATTGGCCCCGTAGGCGGAGCTGGTGGAGGCCATCAGCAAATGCCCGACCGGTCGCGCCTTCACCGCTTCCAGCAGCGTGTAGGTCGCCAGGACATTGTTGTGGATGTAGCTCTCGGGGTGCTCCAGTGCGTAGCGCACGCCGGCCTGGGCGGCGAGATGGATGATCGTCTCCGGCTGTTCAGCGGCCAGCAGATCAGCCAGCCGCGCCGCCTCGGTCAGGTCGAAAAGATGCGGGACGAAGTCTGGAAACTTACCAAGCTCGGCATGCCGCGCCGCCTTCAGGCGGACATCGTAGTAGGGAACCATGGCGTCGATGCCGACCACCTGGTGCCCGGCCGCCAATAAGCGGCGGCAGAGATGAAAGCCGATGAAGCCCGCGCTGCCCGTGACAAGGAATTTCATAAGCGCGCCTGTTCCATGATTCGGCAAGGGGCGTCCAAACCATATCCCGCCCCCTCTGGCAATCGCCGGCGGGTAAGACGCGGCCGGGTCGGCCGGCTTCGGTCACGGCCGCGGCATGGCGGCGCCTAGAGCGCGATGCGTTGAGGCGGAATCGCCAAAGGCGCTGAATCGCGCGACTAAACAAAGGCTAGAGCGGGATGCGTTGAGGCGGGATCGCCGCAGGCGCTGAATCCTGCGACCAACCAAACATCAGAGCAGGGTGCGTGAGCAAATGCGAACACAGCGTGCTCTAGAGCAAAATGGCTAGAGCCGGTTTTCTTCGTTGAAATGGATCGCCTTTTAATACCAGCGGCGCGAGGTTTTGATTCGTGCCGAGCGCCCGCGCGGGCGCCGCGGCCAACGCCGCGCGCCTGCGGAAACCGGGGGTTTCTGCCCGGCGATTGCGGGCCAGGAAAAATCAAGACCAGCGGTCAAAGGATTTGACCGCTGGTATAATCCATCGCAACGAAGCGGGCTCGAGACCGCGCGTCAGCACAACAACTCGCCGCGCAGATAGGCGGCGGCTTCCGGTGTGCGCGGCGTGGCCAGCAGCGTCGCGGCCGGCCCGGCCTCCATCACCCGGCCGCGATGCAGCAGCACGATCTCGCCCGCCAATCGCCGCGCCTGCGCCAGGTCATGCGTCGTCATCACAATCTTGCAGCCCCGCGCGGCGATGGCGCCGATGATCTCCTCCACCCGGCGCGTCGCGGCTGGGTCCAGGCTGGCGCAGGGCTCGTCCAGGAACAGCACCTGCGGCCGGCAGGCCGCCGCCCGGGCCAAGGCGAGCAATTGCTGCTCCCCCCCCGATAAAGCGCGTGCCGGGCGCTCCGCCAGCCCCTCCAGCCCGACCAGCGCCAGCGCTTCGGCCACCCGCCGGGCCTGCTCGGCGCGCGGCAGGCCGCGCAGGGTCAAGGGATAGCGCAGATTGGCAGCGACGCTCCGGCGCAGCAGCACCGGGCGCTGGAAGACCATCGCCTGCGCCGCCTGCGCCCCGGGTGCCGCCCATGCGATGTGCCCGGTGGATGGCGCCAGCAGCCCGTGCAGCAGCCGCAGCAGCACGCTTTTGCCCGCGCCGTTCGGGCCCAGGATCAGCATCGGCGGCCCGGCGGCGATGGTGAGCGACACCTCGGCGAGGATCGCCGCCCCAGCCGCCCTGAAGCCGAGCCCGCTGACGCGCAGCGGCAGGATCGCCAGCGCGCTCATCCCATCCGCCGCTGCGCCACGTCACGCAGCCATTGCGCCAGCGCGTTCACCGCCAGCACGATGGTCATGAGCACGAGGCCGAGGCCGATCGCCAGCGGCAGGTCGCCCTTGCTGGTCTCCAGCGCGATCGCCGTCGTCATCACCCGCGTATAGCCGTCGATATTGCCGCCGACGATCATCACCGCGCCCACCTCCGCCGCCGCCCGGCCGAAGCCAGCGAGCAGCACGGTCAGCAGCGCGAAGCGGCCATCCCAGAGCAAGGTCGGCACCGCCCGCAGCGGTCCGGCGCCGAAGGAGGCGAGCGTCTCGGCATATTCCTCCCAGAGCCCCTCCAGCGCCTGCCGCGACAGCGCCGCCAGGATCGGCGTGATGAGGATGGTCTGCGCGAGGATCATCGCGCCCGGCGTGAACAACAACCCCCAGGCGCCCAGCGGCCCGGCACGGGAGAGCAGCAGATAAACCAGCAGGCCGACCAGGACCGGCGGCAGCCCCATCAGGGCGTTGAGGGCGACCACCACGCCCCGCCGGCCGGGAAACCGCGCCACGGCCAATACGGCGCCAAGCGGCAGGCCGAGGACGGCACCGAGGGCAACCGCGCTGAGGCTGACGCGGAGCGAGACGGCCACGATTCCCAGCATGCCGGGATCGCCGGAGAACAGCAGATGAAATGCGGCGGTGAGGTCCTGCACGCCGCCGGTATAGCGGCCGGGTGGCTCAGGACCAGCGGCGGCTGTGTCCGCAATCCAGATGCACGTAGCCATCGCGGCGATAGAGCCCGACGCCGCCCTGCTGCAGATCCGCCGCCATGCGCGCGAGGCCGAGGCTGTCCCGGTCGGTCAGCCGGACATCCGCCGCCATGCCGGAGATATGCAGCGAGGAGCGCGCCGCCTTGCTGTTGCTGCGGCGCAGCTCGTCGTTGCTTTCCTCGGTGCGGTAGCCGCTGATCACCTCGAAGAACTCACGGCTGTCGAGCTGGGAAGCGACGGAATACATCACGTCAAACAGGCGCGGGTCCATCGGCGTCGCCTCCACCAGATTGAGGTCGCGCATCAGCCAGTTCAGCCGGTTCAGCGCGTGCCGGTCGTAGCGACCATCGCGCCAATAGATGCCGGAGAAGGTCTCGGCGGTCTGCACCCGATAGACATTGAGCCGCCGGGATCCGCCGGCGGCGAGGGCATTGGCGCTCGGCGCCGTGCAGGCCAGTCCGGCAGCGACGCCGAGGGCGGCGCGGAAGAATCCCCGCCGGCCAGTGGCGGCGGCGCAGCACGGACAGGCTTCGGCCTCGAGGGTCATTCAGTGCTCTCCTGTCAAAGCGGCGGGCCACGAAAGTGACGCCACAAAACTAGGCAAGGGATCTGCCCGCGCGCACGGCCGGACGCCGGCATCGGGCCACACCACGCCTGGCAGCGCCAGGGCGATGGGAAAAACGGTGGTGGCAAGCCCAGCCAGAAGCGATCTGCGTTGCACCGCTTTCGGCATAACCACGCGAGGAAGCCAAGCCAAGTCTTTGAAATCACGATGCATCGATCCGTCGGATCGGGCCATGGAAAAGCCGCCGCGATAGGCGCGGAATCTTATTTCTCGATGTTACAAACCCGCGAGCTGCGCGACGGTGAGGGGCTTGTAAGGCGCGCGCGGCCGATAGGCGCCGACCGACTCGACCGGCACACCCCGCACCTCGGCGATCAGCGCCGCAACAGTCGGGGCGCAGAGCCGGCCCTGGCAGGGACCCATGCCGCAGCGCAGATAGGCTTTCAGCTGGTTCGGCCCGGTCGCGCCCAGCCGGGCGGCCTGCCGCACCTGCCCGGCCGTCACCTCCTCGCACCGGCAGGCGATGACCGCATCGGCCGGGGCGAGGATGGCCGCCGGCGGTGCATAAAGCGCATCGAGCAGTGGCCGCAGCGCCAAGGCCCGCCGCCGCGCCGCCAGCCAGGGGCCGGCGCGATACGCCAGCCCGGCGCCATCCAGCCGCCCCAGCCGATAGGCGGCATCCAACCCGGCCAGATGCCCGGCGGCCATCGCCGCTTCCCAGCCGCCGATGCCGGTCGCATCGCCGGCCAACGCGACCTGCGCGTGCGAGCTGGCGCCGAAGGCATCCGTCACCGGCCGCCAGCACTGCTGCGCGGCATCCCAGGCATGGTCGAGGCCGAGCGCGCGGGAGATATGGGTCGCCGGGATCACCCCTTCATGCAGCAGCAGGGTGGCTGCCGCGATGCTGCCGCTGTCCCAGACCACGCGCTGCAGCCGGCCCTCGCCTTCCGCCCGCAGCTCCCGCACCCCTTGCCGGCGGGGCAGCCCGCGGGTCTCCAGCAACAGCCCCAGCCCCCGGCCGAGCAGCCCCCGACCGGCCCAGGCGCCCGGCAGGTGGCGCAGCACGGCGCGGCGGCGACCGGGGGGCGTCGTCTCCAGGATCAGCGCCGGCGGCGCCCCGGCGCGGGCCAGCTGCGCTGCGACCAGCCGCAGCAGCGGCCCTTGCCCGGCCAGCACGGTGGGCCCTTGCGGCACCACGCCGGCGGTCTTCAGCAGGATCTGCCCGGCCCCCGCGGTCAGCACCCCCGGCAGGGTCCAGCCAGGGATCGGCACCGGCCGTTCCTGCGCGCCGGTCGCCAGCAGCACCCGCCGCGCGGCCAGCGTGCTGGTCCGCCCCTCAGCCAGCACCGAGAGCAGCCCGGCATCGGGGTCGAGATGCCAGAGCGTGGCAAGCGGGCGGTACTCCACCCCGGCCGCACGGAAGGCGCCGACCAGCGCGCGGCCAACGGCGTAATCGGCCCCGAGCGCCGGATCGCCGGCGGCCTGTTCCACCGCCCTGAAGATCTGCCCGCCCGGCCCGCCGCCTTCATCGAGCACGACAACGCGCAGGCCATGCGCCGCGGCTTCGACCGCCGCCGCCATGCCGGCCGGGCCGGCGCCGATAATCGCCAGATCGTAGCTCATGCCGGCCCCGCCCGCCGGGCGCCGCGCTGCGCCCGGATGCGCATGCCCGGCCGGGCCGGCACCATGCAGGCCTGCTGGTTCGCCACCCCGTCGATCTCCGCCAGACACTCGAAGCAGACGCCCATCAGGCAATAGGGCGCGCGCGGCGCGCCGGAGAGCGCTGTGGTGCGCCCGATGCCGGCGAGCAGCATGGCCACCGCCGCCGAGGCACCCTCGGGCACGCGCAGCGGCTGGCCCTCCACCGCCACCTCGATCGTCGCCGGGCGTTCAGGACGCAGCGCGAACATCAAATCTGCCGGCCGTGAAGGGGTCGAGCATGGGATCGAGCGCGCCTTGCGCGATCATCGGCGCGAGCAGCAGCGCATGCGCGCCGGCCAGCGTCACGCCGGAATGGCAATTGGCCGTGAAGGCGCCGGGGAAGCGCGCCGACTGGTCGTAGATCGGCAGCCCGTCCGGCGCCATGACGCGCAGCGCCGACCAGGCCCGGACAATCGAGAGTTCGCCGATCCAGGGAAAGCTCCGCACCGCACGATCGGCGATCGCCTGCATCACCGGCGGCGTCTGGCGCAGGTCGAAGCCCACTTCCTCGATGCTGTCGCCGATCATCAGGCTGCCCTCCTGGGTCTGGCGGATGGTGGTGATCGGCATCGGCAGGATCTCCGCCGCGCGCTCGGTCACCAGCACCTGGCCGCGCTGCGGACGGACCGGTGCCGCAAGGCCGAAGCAGGGCGCCAGCTCCGCATTGCCCAGGCCGGCACCGAGCACGAGGCGCGGCGCGGCGAAGCGGCGCCCGGCGGCGAGGACGGCGAAATCATGTGGCGCGGCGGCGCCCTCCTCGACCTTCGCCTCCGGCACATAGACGCCGCCGGCCTCGGTAAAGGCGCGGTGCAGCGCGTGCAGCAGCCGCAGCGGATTGGCGTGCCCATCATAGGGCGTGAAGGACGCGCCGACGACATCGGGGCCGAGGCCCGGCAGCATGTCGCGCAACTCCGGCGCGCGGATCATGCGGTACTCGTAAGGGGTATTGCCGGCCTCGCGCTGCATCTGCGCCATGCGCTCGGCCCGCGCCTCGAACTCCGGCTCGCTCAGGCAGAGATGCACCCCGCCCGGCTGCTGCAGCCCGACATCGGTCGCGGTGCGCGTGGCCAGATCAGCGGCCAGGCGCGGCCATTCGCCCGCCGAAGCCCGCGTCCAGCGCTGATACCACGGCGCACCAAGGCCCTTCGATTGCACCCAGACCAGACCGAAATTGCCCCGGCTGGCGCGATAGGCGATGTCGCCCTCATCCAGCAGCACCGTCGCCAGCCCCTGCCGGCACAGCCCCCAGGCGATGGCCGCGCCGACCAGACCGCCGCCGATGACGATAGCCTCGAAGCTCTCGGTGCGCGGCGCAGACATGCCCCATGCTTCCCCGCCACCGGCCGGCCGGCAAGCCCCAGGCGTTGACCGCGCGCCGTGACGGCGCGAGCCTCGGGCGGGGACCGGGAGACGCCGTCATGGATCAGTTGCCGCCGCGCCGCAACAGCGACCTCGAAGCCGCGCTAGCCGAGGCGCGCGAACACTACATCGCCGCCCGCCCGAACAGCGCGGCGATCCATGCCGAAGCGCGCGGCGTGCTGGCCGGCGGCAATACCCGTTCGGTCCTGTTCTATACCCCCTTCCCCACCGCCATGACGCGCGGCGCGGACTGCCGGCTTTGGGACGTCGATGGCCACGAATATCTGGATCTGCTCGGCGAATACACCGCCGGGCTGTTCGGCCATTCCGAGCCGCGGATTCTGGATGCGGTCAAGGCGGCGCTCGACAATGGCGTCAATCTCGCCGCCGTGGGGGCCAGGGAGTCGCAATTGGCGAAGCTGCTGGTCGGACGCTTCCCCTCGATCGAGCTGGTCCGTTTCACCAATAGCGGCACGGAGGCGAATCTCATGGCGCTGGCCGCCGCGCGCGGCTTCACGGGGCGGCAGAAAACCCTGGTGATGCGCGGCGGCTACCATGGCGGCGTGCTGACCTTCGCGGCCGAGCGCAACGCGGTGAACGTGCCGATCCCGCTCGCCTTCGCCGACTATAACGACGCGGCGGGCGCCGCCGCCCTGATCCGCGCGGCGGGCGATCACCTGGCCGCCGTGCTGGTCGAGCCGATGCTGGGCTCGGGCGGCTGCATCCCGGCCAGCCTCGATTTCCTCCGCGCGCTGCGGGCGACGACGCAGGAGACCGGCGCGGTGCTGATTTTCGATGAAGTGATGACCAGCCGCCACGCGGCCGGCGGGCTGCAACAACGGCTCGGCGTGACCCCCGATCTCACCACCCTCGGCAAATACATGGCCGGCGGGATGAGCTTCGGCGCCTTCGGCGGCCGGGCAGAGATCATGGCGGTCTTCGACAGCCATCGCCCCGGCGCGCTGGCGCATGCCGGCACCTTCAACAACAACGTCGCCTCCATGGCCGGCGGCTGCGTGGCGATGGGCGAGATCTTCACCGCCGCGGCGGCCGAGGCGCTCTATGTACGGGGCGAGGCGCTGCGCGCGGCGCTGAACGCGGCCTGCCGCGGCACGCCGATGCAGTTCACCGGCCATGGCTCGATGATCTGCGCGCATTTCCGCCCGGGGCCGATCCTCCGCCCCTATGCCGCGACAGCCGCCGAGGACGGGCTGCGCGAGCTGTTCTTCCTCGATATGCTGGCGGGCGGCATCTACCTGGCGCGGCGCGGCATGGCGGCCCTCTCGCTGCCGGTCGGGGAGGCGGAGTGCAGGCGCTATGTCGCCGCCGTGGCGGAGTTCGTGGCAGCGCGACGGCCCTTGTTGGCGGCAGCGGGCGGCGCGGGCTAGAGCAGGCTGCGTTGAGATGGATCACAAGGTGATCCATCTCAACGCAGGTAACCTGCTCTAGATATTATGTTTTCTAGAGCAAGACATCCGTTCAGATGTTTCCATCTGAACGGAACTTGCTCTAGCCTCGGCAGCAGACCGGAGTTCGCCATGGGCATGCCCCCCCGTCACCAGCCCAACCAGCCGCGCCGCGTGCTGCTGCTGACCGGCGCCTCGCGCGGGATCGGCCATGCAACGGTGAAGGTCTTCTCCGCCGCCGGCTGGCGCGTCATCACCGTCTCTCGCCATCCCTTCCCCGAGGAATGCCCCTGGGAGATGGGGCCGGAGGATCACATCCAGGCGGATCTGGCGAGCGTTGAGGACACCGAACGCGCCATTCTGGAAATCCGCGAAAGGCTGGTCCCGGAGGGCGGGCGGCTGGACGCCCTGGTGAACAATGCCGGCATCTCTCCGAAGGGCCGGGACGGGGCGCGGCTCGGCTCCATCGACACGCCGGTGGAAGACTGGAAATGGGTCCTCCAGGTGAATTTTTTCTCCTCGATCATGCTGGCGCGCGGCCTGGTCGAGGAGCTGAAGGCCAGCCGCGGCGCGGTCGTGAACGTGACCAGCATCGCCGGCAGCCGGGTGCATCCCTTCGCCGGGGCCGCCTATGCCACCTCCAAGGCCGCGCTGATGGCCCTGACGCGAGAGATGGCGCATGATTTCGGCCCGCTCGGCATTCGCGTGAATGCGCTCAGCCCGGGGGAGATCGACACCGCCATCCTCTCCCCGGGCACCGAGAAGATCGTCGAGGAACAGATCCCGCTGCGCCGCCTGGGCAAGCCGGCCGAGGTGGCGAAGGCGATCTACTTCCTCTGCTCGGACGCCTCCTCCTACGTCAACGGCTCCGAACTCCACGTCAATGGCGGCCAGCACGTCTGAGATCAGCGGTCACCGGATTTGACCGCTGATATGAGGCTTTTCTGGCCCTCAAACGCCGGGCGGAAACCTCCGGTTTCCTGGGCTGCGCGGCATTGGCCGCGGCCCCCGTTCGGGCGCTATTTGGGACATTCCAGAATGCCGGTGCGCCCGATATGGCGGCAGCCGCTGGCGTCCCCGCCCTGGCTGCCATCGCAGCCCAGCAGCCCCGCCAGCAGCAGCGCGGCGATCATGCCGAACTTCATCCCCCCGCCCCCCCGTTCTCACGCCCCTGATGCACCCAGGCGCCGCGCCGGGGCAAGGGTCCGCCCCGCCAGCGCCTGCCAGCGCCAGAGCAGCAGGCCCGCCACCACCGCCAGGCCGGCCGCCAACCCCATCCACAGACCGCGCGGCCCGAACTCGACCCAATGCGCCAGCCCCAGGCCGATCGGCATCCCCAGGCACCAATAGCCGAACAGCCCGACCAGCAACGGCATCCGGGTATCCTGCAAGCCGCGCAGCGCGCCGGCCGCCGCCGCCTGCAGGCCATCGGCCACCTGGTACACGCCGGCCAGGATCAGCAGCCCGGCCGCCAGCCCCCGCGCCGCCACCGCCTCCGGCTCCGCCGCGCCCAGGAAGCCGGCGGCAAGCGCCGGCGCGAAGCCGACCAGGATCGCCGCCATCGCCAGCATGAACGTCCCGGCCAGCCCGATCGCCAGCCAGCCCGCCCGCACCGCCCCCGCCGCATCCCCCGCGCCGGACAGGAACCCCACCCGCGCCGTCGCCGCCTGGGCGATGCCGAGCGGCACCATGAAGGTGAGGCCGGAGAGTTGCAGCGCGACGGCATGCGCGGCGACCGCGACGGCGCCGAACATCCCCATGGCCAGGGCGGCGGCGGCGAAAACCCCAATCTCCAGCAGCAGGGCGCCGCTGATCGGCAGGCCCAGCCGGCAGGTTTCGGCCAGCATGGCGGCATCGATCCGCCACCAGCGCCCCAGCAGGCGAAAGCGCCGCAGCCGCCGGTCCCGCCCGATCAGCCCCAGCAACCCGACCAGCATTGCGAGATTGGCCAGCAGCGTCGCCAGCCCCGCGCCGGCCAAGTCAAGCCCGGCGGGGAAGACCAACGCCCAGCACAGCACGGCGTTCAGCAGGATCGCCGCCACCGCCACTGCCAGCCCCGGCCCTGGCCGGGCCATGGCGGCCAGGAAGCCACGCAGCACCAGAAAGCCGGCGAAGGGGATCAGGCTCCAGAGCATCCAGCGCAGATAGATCCCGGCCGCCGCCGCCAGCGCCGGCTCCTGCCCGGTGGCCAGCAGCAGCGCCTCGGTCTGCCATAGCAGCGCCGCGCCCGGCGCCAGGATCAGCAGGGCGGCCGCGAAGCCGGCCTGCACCCCGCGCCGCATCCGCCCGACCCAGCCGCGCCCGGCCGCGCCGCGCAGCCGCGCGAGGATCGCCGCGGCGGCGAAGGCGGCGCCAAGCGGCAGCGCCATCACCGCCCAGTAGAGATTGGCCCCCAGCGTCGCCGCCGCCAGCGCCTCGGTCGAACGGCGGCCGAGAATGATCGCATCGGTCATCGCCATGGCGTGCTGGCTGAGATTGGTCAGGGCGAGCGGCCAGGCGAGGGCGAACATGGCCCGCAGCTCGACCCGCAGGGCCGGCCAGCCGGTGAGGGGAGCATCCATGCCGGGCGCTGTACCGCAGCAGCGCGGCGGGCAGAAGCTGCGGGCTACCGGCGCGGCGCGGCTGCGCTATCCTCCACCCTCAGATCAAGGAGTGAGGCCATGCAACGCCGCGCCCTGTTGGCGAGCCCGCTACTCGCCCCCGCGCTGCTCCCCGCCCAGGCAGCCGCCCAGGCGGCGAGCCTCGTCAGCGAGGAGTTTCTGGTACCGGCCCGCGATCCCGGTATCGAAATCTTCGTCCGCAACAAGCGGCCGGAGGCGATGACGAGCTTTGCCCCGGCGCGCACGCTGCTGTTCGTCCATGGCGCGACCTATCCGGCGCATACCGCCTTCGACCTGCCGCTCGGCGGCTTGTCCTGGATGGACTACATGGCGGCCCGTGGCTTCGATGTCTGGCTGCTGGACATCCGCGGCTATGGCCGCAGCACCCGCCCGCCAGAGATGAGCCAGCCACCCGAGGCCAATCCGCCGCTGGTGCGGGGCGAGACGGCGCTGGCCGACATCGCCAGCGTCGCCGCCTTCATCCGCCAGAAGCGCGGCCTGCCGAAGATTGTGCATATGGGCTATTCCTGGGGCACCGCGCTGATGGGGCGCTTCGCGGCGGACAACCCCGGGCTGGTGGAGCGCCTGGTGCTTTACGCGCCCGTCTGGCTGCGGACCTCCCCCAGCCTCGCCGATCCGGGCGGCGAGCTTGGCGCCTATCGCTGGGTGACGGTGGAAATGGCCCGCCGCCGGCGGACGGCGGGCGTGCCGGCCGATAAGGCCGCGGCGCTGGTGCCGCCCGGCTGGTTCGAGCATTGGGCCGGGCTGACCTGGGCGACCGATCCGGACGGCCAGCGGCGCAACCCGCCGGCGCTGCGCGCGCCCAATGGCTCGACCGCCGATGGGCGGGAATTCTGGGCCGCCGGCAAGCCCTGGTTCGACCCGGCGAAGATCACCGCCCCAACGCTGCTGGTGCTGGGCGAATGGGATCAGGACACACCGCCCACCATGGCACAGACGCTGTTTCCGCTGCTCACCGCCTCCCCCGGCAAGCGGCTGGTGGTGTTGGCGGAGGGCACGCACGGGATGTGGATGGAGCGCAATCGCGGCGCGCTGTTCCAGGCGGTACAGGTCTTCCTCGAAGAAGCCCCGGCATGATCCGGCTGCTGCTGGCGGCGCTGCTATTCGCCCTGCCGCGCGCAGCCCCGGCGGGCCGGACCTGCCGACCATCGCCGAAAGCGGGCTGGCTGGCCACGAGGCGGTGACCTGGTCCGGCCTGGTCGCGCCGCCCGGCACGCCAACGGCGAAGATTGAGCGGCGGCTACTCCCACAGCCCCTTTGCCGCCAACCAGTCCTGCACCAGCTGCGCGACCGCGCGGTTGTTCCTGTCCATCATCATCATGTGGCTGTTGCCGGCGATGCCACGCTCCGGCAGGGCGATGACATCGACGCTGCCACCGGCGGCGCGCAGCCGGCTGTAGAAATCGAGCCCGCGCTGGCGGATCTGCGGCCAGCGCGCATCCTGGTCGATGAAGTCGCCATACAGCGCGAGCACGGGAATGTCGCGCAGCGCGGCCAGCGCCTCGGGCGTCGACTCCCCGAAGCCCGAGGGCTCGATGAGCACCAGGGCGCGCACCTTGGCGGGCAGGGCCTGCGCGGCGCGGAAGGCAAAGAGGCCGCCCTGGCTGTGCGCCAGCACGACCGCCGGGCCGAGCTTCTCCAGCTCCGCCCGGTAGGCGGCCAGGATGGCCTGGTCGCTGGTGGTCCAGCGCGGCACCAGCTGGCGCGTGAAATGATCATAGGCCTCCACCGGGAATTGCGTCCCCGGCAGCGCCGTGCGCGTGCGATAGCTGCCCAGGCCGGGGCCGATGCGGAAACGCTCCCACGGATCGGCCTTGGTCAGGAACAGCGGCTCGCCGGCGGTAATCTCGGGATACATCGCCCAGCCGGCGCGGCCACGCTCAACGGCGTCCGAGACATAGACCGCCCAGCCCTGGCGCAGGAAATACTGCTGCCACCCTTCCCGGCCATCGGGCGTGCTCTCCCAGGTGACGCCGGTCAGCCCGCCGCCGTGCCAGAGCAGCAGCGGCGCCTTGCCGCGCAGCGGGGCCGGGATGGCGTAGTGCACGTAAAGCTGTTCGACCTGATAGGTGCCGTTCGGGTCGACCCGCACCGGCACGCTGCCGGGCACCAGCGTCACCTCCTTCACCCCCTTGCCGGCGACCACCGCCTCCCGCCCACCGATATGGAAGCTGCCCATGGCGGAGAGGCTGAGCGGGCCATCCGCCAGGGCAGGTCCGGCGCCGAGCAGCATGGCCAGCAGCCAGCGTCGCATCAGCGCGCGGTATAGCCGCCATCGACGCACCAGCACTGGCCGGTGACGAAGCTGGCGCGGGCGGAAGCCAGGAACAGGATCGCCTCGGCGATCTCCTCGGGCTTGCCGTAACGGCCCAGCGGAATCGCCGCGACCATCTCGGCGAAGGTTTCCGGGATGGCCCGGCTGGGCGCGGTCAGCGGCGTCTCGGTCGGGCCGGGGCCGATGGCGTTCACCCGCACGCCGCGCGGCGCATATTCCAGCGCGACCGAAGCGACCAGCCCGTTCAGCGCCCATTTGCTGGCGGCATAGGCGGCGCCGGCGCGGAACCCCACGGTGCCGAGCTGGGAGGAGATGATCACCGCCCCCGGCATGGCCGAGGAGGCTTCGAGCGCCGGCAGCACCGCCCGCAGCACCCGCATGCCGGCGGTCAGATTCAGCTCCATCAGCCGGTCCCATTCGGCATCCGTCATGCTGCCGAAGGGCGTCCGCAGCGCCATGCCGCCGCAATAGACCATGCCGTCCAGCCCGCCGAGCGCGGCCGTCAGGCCGGCCAGCGTTGGCTCCACCGTCGCGCGCCGGGTCAGGTCGAGGATGGCGACCTTCGCCCCGGGCTGCTCCGCCTGCACCGCCGCGCGCTCGGCCTCGGTCAGCACCGTGACGGCGAGCGCGGCGCCGCGCGCCCCGGCCAGTCGCACCGTCGCCTGGCCGATGCCCGAGCCACCGCCGACCACCAGCAGCCGCCGAGCGGCGAGTTCGCCGCTCATGACCGCGTCCCCGAAATCTGTCCGAACAGGCCGACGCCGCGCCGATGCGCCTGCCGCGCCAGCGGCGACAATTCCTCCACCAGCCGCTCCTCGCGCTCATAAAAACCGTAGCGATCCTCGCCGCGCACCAGCAGCGCCATCGGGCGCACGCCATTGGTCGGGCGGCAGCGCGTCGGGATGTAGCTCAGCGTCAGGCCGATGCGCCGGTCATCGGCCCGGTTGGGGCCGGAGGCATGCAGCGTATGGGTGTGATGGATCGACATCTCCCCGGCCTTGAGCGGAGCCGGCACGCCATCCTCGGGGCTCAACCCCTCCACCGCCAGGCTGCGGCGGATGATCGCCTCGGCATCCGGGCGATCGACATGGGTCGCCTTGCCGCGCAAATGGCTGCCAGGCAGCATCCGCATGCAGCCGGCCAGCTCGCTCGCCTCGGACAGCGCCAGCCAGGCCGTCACCTCCTCGGCCGGGTCGAGGTGGAAATAGGCGTCGTCCTGGTGCCATTCGGCGAAGGTCGGGCTGTGCGCTTCCTTGGTCTGCAGGGTGAAGTGCAGCAGCATGATGTCGGGGCCGATCAGGTCCTCCACCGCGTCCAGCACGGCGGGGTGATGCACCAGCGCATCGGCCCAGCCGAACAGCAGATGGCATTTGGATTTCTCAGGGAAGCCGAGCGGCTTGCCCTGGGCCGTCTCAAAGGCTTCCAGCGCGGCGCGATGGCGCGTCACCTCGGCCGGTGTCAGGACCGGGACCGGCGCGACATACCCCTCTCGCGCGAAGGCCGCGATCTGCGCCTCTGTCAGCTGCTTCGGCATTGCCGCTCTCCCGCCCACCAGCGCAGATGAGGCAACGCGCCCGCGAGCCTGTCAACGCCAAGCCGCAGATTGACGCCGCCGCCTGGCCGACCCAGCCTCTCCGCCAACCAGGGAGCGAGGCCATGGCCGGATCCGACCAGACGCAAAAGCCGTTCAAGCTGCGCAGCCAGCGCTGGTTCGACGACCCGGCGGACCCGGCGATGACCGCGCTCTATACCGAACGCTATCTCAATTTCGGCATGACGCGGGGGGAGCTGCAATCGGGCAAGCCGATCATCGGCATCGCCCAGACCGGCAGCGATCTCGCCCCCTGCAACCGGCATCACCTCGATCTGGCCAAGCGGGTCCGCGACGGCATCATCGCCGCCGGCGGCATCCCGCTGGAATTCCCGATCCATCCGATCCAGGAAACCGGCAAGCGACCGACCGCGGCGCTTGATCGCAACCTCGCTTACCTGTCGTTGGTCGAGGTGCTGCACGGCTATCCGCTGGACGGCGTGGTGCTGACCACCGGCTGCGACAAGACCACGCCGGCCTGCCTGATGGGGGCGGCGACGGTGAACATCCCGGCCATCGTCCTCTCCGGCGGGCCGATGCTCGATGGGCATTTCCGTGGCCAACTCACCGGCTCGGGCACCATCGTCTGGGCCGCGCGCAAGCAATTGGCGGCCGGCGAGATCGACTACGAACGCTTCATGGACCTCGTCGCCTCCAGCGCCACCAGCATTGGCCACTGCAACACCATGGGCACGGCGCTGTCGATGAACGCGCTGGCCGAGGCGCTGGGCATGTCGCTGCCCGGCTGTGCCGCCATCCCCGGCCCCTATCGCGAACGCGGCCAGATGGCCTATGCCACCGGCCAGCGCATCGTCGGCATGGTGCACGAAAATCTCCGCCCCTCCGACATCATGACCCGTGCCGCCTTCGAGAACGCAATCCGCGCCGCCTCGGCCCTGGGTGCCTCCACCAACTGCCCGCCGCACATCATCGCCATCGCCCGGCACATGGGCGTCGAGCTGCGGGTCGAGGATTGGGACCGGCTGGGCCACGACATCCCGCTGCTGGTCGATTGCCAACCCGCCGGGCGCTTCCTGGGCGAGGCCTTCCACCGCGCCGGCGGCGTGCCGGCGGTGATGCGGGAGTTGCTGGAGGCGGGCAAGCTGCATGGCGAGGCCATCACCGTCACCGGCCAGACCTACGCCGCGACCCTCGCGCGGCTGGCGCCGCCGGACCGCGACGTGATTCGCGCCTATGCCGCCCCGATGAAGCCGCGTGCCGGCTTCGCCGTGCTGTCGGGCAACATCTTCGACAATGCGGTGATGAAGGTCTCGGTGATCGATGCCGAATTCCAGCGCCGCTTCCTCACCGATCCGCCGGGGATCTTTGAGGGCAAGGTGGTGGTCTTCGAAGGGCCGGAGGATTACCACGACCGCATCGAGGACCCGGCGCTCGGCATCGATGAGCGCACCGTCCTCGTCATCCGCAACACCGGCCCGGTCGGCTATCCGGGCGCTGCGGAGGTGGTGAACATGCAGCCGCCCGCGGCGCTGCTGAAGGCGGGGATCGATACCCTGCCGACCATGGGCGATGGGCGCCAGAGCGGAACCTCCGGCAGCCCGTCCATCCTCAACGTCTCGCCGGAAGCGGCGGTGGGCGGCGGGCTCGCGCTGCTGCGCTCGGGCGATCCGATCCGCATCGACCTCAATACCCGCAAGGTGGATGTGCTGATCCCGGACGCCGAGCTTGCCGCCCGCCGCGCCGCCTGGGTGCCGCCCAAGCTGGTCCACAAGACGCCCTGGGAGGAGATCCAGCGCGGCATGATCGGGCAACTGGGCACCGGCGCCTGCCTGGAGCCGGCGACGCTCTACCTCAACATCCTGGAGACGCGCGGCGAGAGCCGGCACAACCACTGAGACCAGCGGTCAAAGGATTTGACCGCTGGTGTGGTTTTTCTGGCCCTCAATCGCCGGGCGGACACCTCCGGTGTCCTGGGCTGCGCGGCATTGGCCGCGGCGCCCATCCGGGCGCTCGGCACGCGGCTTTGCCCCGCGCCGCTGGTGTGGTTTTTCTGGCCCTCAATCGCCGGGCGGACACCTCCGGTGTCCTGGGCTGCTGGGCACGGGCCGCAGCGTTCAGCGGGTGAGCGGCGGCTCCTCCCGGTTCGCGCGACTGGCGGCGCCGGCCAGGAGCAGTGATGCGACGCCCAGCGCGACGAACCCCCAACCGGGATCGACCCAGGGCTGCTTCTGGCCGCTGAGCGTCGCGATCTCGGCCCGCACATCGCTCCAGGGGTAGACCCCGGCCACCAGCGCGCCGAGCGCCGGGACGAACACCATCAGCGCCGCCCCAACCATGATCGGCGCCCGCAGGCGGGCGAGTTGCGGCAGGAAGGCCGCCGCCACCGCCAGGGCGAGCACGGCGAGCTTCAGGACCGTCATCAGCGGCACCGCTGCCCAGCTGGAGATGCCAAGCAGCGCCTTATCGGTCCCGCGGAAATGCAGCACCGGGAAGAAGAACGCCGCGATGACGGCGAGCCCGACGCCGCCAAACAGCAGCGGCAGAAAATTTTCAGTCTTACGATCCTGCATGTGACCCTCCCTGGCCTTGGTGATTTTTTATGTAGTCTTTGTAATTTATCGGTCATTTTTTCAGGGAGCGCAATCAGGCGATCACCCATCGCGCGCGGCGGCGCGTCGAGGTGCGGCCAGCATGTGGGCCACCGGGTAATTCTGCTTGATTTAAGGTCTTTATTCCTATATTATGGAGAA
>Ga0114960_10000201_pt1 | contig 47695 bp, 50 predicted proteins | sample C_130625_MF_Meta_FD_92637 | JGI IMG/M metagenome (GOLD analysis project Ga0114960, IMG submission 92637) | Freshwater microbial communities from Lake Croche, Canada to study carbon cycling - C_130625_MF_MetaG | ecosystem: Environmental > Aquatic > Freshwater > Lake | place: Lake Croche, Canada...
CTACAGGTGAAACAGGTGCAACAGGTGCTAGTGGACCTACAGGCGAAACTGGTGCAACAGGTGCTAGTGGACCTACAGGCGAAACTGGTGCTAGTGGACCTACAGGTGCTACTGGATCTACAGGACAAACAGGTCATACAGGCCCTACAGGACAAACAGGTCATACAGGCCCTACAGGACAAATAGGACCTACTGGTACTACAGGACAAACAGGACCTACTGGTACTACAGGACAAACAGGACCTACTGGTACAACTGGCGAAACAGGTACTACAGGCCCTAGAGGTGCAACAGGGCCTACTGGCGAAATAGGAGCTACTGGTGCAACAGGACCTACAGGTGAAACAGGTGCTACTGGGTCAACAGGTGACACCGGCCCTACAGGTCAAAGTTTTACATACAAGGGTCCATGGAGTATGTATATACAATATTTTCCATATGATGTAGTTACATATAATGATGAATCTTACATAAATATTCTAACAAGTATAGGTGCCTCACCAATTGTAACTATATATTGGACTAAAATAGCAGCTAAGGGTGCTACTGGTGAAACTGGACCTACTGGTGAAACTGGACCTACAGGTACTACTGGACCTACAGGTACTACAGGACTAACTGGGCCAACTGGTGATACTGGCTCTACTGGTGTTACTGGTGACACCGGTCCTACAGGTCAAAGTTTTACATACAAGGGTCCATGGAGTATGTATATACAATATTTTCCATATGATGTGGTTACATATGATAATGAATCCTATATAAATATTCTAGCGAGTATAGGTGCCTCACCAATTGTAACTATATATTGGACTAAAATAGCAGCTAAGGGTGCTACTGGCGAAACAGGGCCTACTGGTGAAACAGGCCCTACAGGACAAACAGGCCCTACAGGACAAACAGGGCCTACTGGCACTACAGGATCAACTGGCGAAACAGGTACAACAGGCGAAACAGGTACTACAGGGCCTACTGGTGCAACTGGAACACAAATATATTCTGGTTCTGGCGCTCCCAGTGCTGGTTTAGGAAACATAGGTGATTTTTATATAGATCTGGTATCTGGCGTGTTTTACGGTCCTAAAACATAAATATATATAGATTACGGCATGAATATTTTATAAATAACGTGTACTACATAATATTTATAAAAATGAGTAATAAATATAAATAAGAATATTATAATTGTTCTATAGAGATATGTCTTGGAGTCCTGCTTTTAGTATGATTGGGCCGACGGGCTCTACTGGTTATACAGGATTTACTGGTACTACAGGACCAACAGGTTCTGGAATAGTATGGAAAGGAGTATGGGACCCTGATGGATATTATATTGGCAATATTGACGTAGTATATTATGAGGGCAGTTCTTATATTAAAATAGGTGATGGTAATTCTGGGAGTGCACCTCCAGATGACCCTGTTAGATGGGAATTATTTGTTCAAAAGGGCTCAACAGGTCCAACGGGTTTTACGGGACCAATAGGTATTCCAGGAACTGCAACAAATACTGGTGCAACAGGTGAAACTGGGCCAACAGGTGAAATAGGGCCTACAGGAGTTCCAGGAACGGCTACAAATACTGGTGCTAGTGGGGATACTGGACCAACAGGACCAATAGGAGTTCCAGGAACTGCTACAAATACTGGTGGAACAGGCGATACAGGACCTACTGGCGAAATAGGACCAATAGGAGTTCCAGGAACGGCTACAAATACTGGCGCAACAGGTCCTACAGGGTCTCAAGGATTAAGTGGATTTGCTTGGAATCCGCTAAGAGTTGATCCAAATCCATATACAAATAATGAAATTGTATATTATTCTGGAATATATTATATTTGTATTGCAAGTAATGATGCTGTAATACCACCTGATTCTCCACTATATTGGGCGCCATATACGTTTGTTGGTGCTACTGGTTCTACAGGACCAACAGGACAAAGTGCCTTATGGAAATTTATTGGTGAATGGGATCCAAGTTTTGCTTTATATGTTGTTGGCGATGTTGTAACTTATTTAGGAGGAACCTATTACCGTATTTTATATACTGGTGGTTATGAAGTTCCTACAAATACTTCTGTGTGGACTGTAATTGCTGAAAAGGGCGCAACGGGTTTCACAGGTGAAACTGGGCCTACTGGATTTACAGGGCCCGCAGGAATTGCAACAAATACTGGCGCTACTGGCAATACAGGTGCAACAGGACCAACAGGACAAAATGCTTTATGGAATTTTCTTGGTGCATTTGTCCCAGATTTTAATTCTTATACTGTAGGTGATGTTGTAACATATTTAGGGCAAACCTATTACTGTATTTTATATACTGGCATATATGAACCTCCAACAGATACTTCTAAATGGATTTTAATTGCTGAAAGGGGCGCAACGGGTTTCACTGGTTTTACAGGGCCTACAGGTGTTATAGGTGAAACTGGTTCAACAGGTTTTACTGGTTCTACAGGTTCAACAGGATCAACAGGTGAAACAGGCCCAACCGGTTTTACAGGACCTGCGGGTGATACGACAAATACTGGCGCTACTGGTTATACTGGCGAAACAGGTTCTACAGGGCCAACAGGACCAACAGGGTTTACAGGACCTGCTGGTGATGCAACAAATACTGGTGCAACGGGTTTTACTGGTGAAACTGGTGAAACTGGTGCTACAGGACCAACTGGTGAAACTGGATCGAATGGTGCCACAGGGCCAACAGGTGCAACTGGTGCAACTGTTATGACTCTTGTTATTAATCCTATTTATGGAGTTGCCACTCTTGTATCTCCTAGTAGTGTAATACTAAATGCAAATACAGATAATATTGTTGAAACAATTGAAACATATAATTTATTTTATACTGGACTCTATGTTCAGTGTAGACTACCTGATACAAGTGCTTATTCATATGGAACTGCAGTGATTTTATTTGGAACTTATTTTTTATTTGGTACTATTCAAGGTGGAAATGTAGTTGAGTTAACAACTAGTACTGATGTTACAATTAATCAAATTGGTTATACTCCAGGTGATATATTCTCTATATATCTTGATACAGAAGTAGGGTATTTTTATACAAATGGTGTGCTACGTGGTGAATATACATATGCAACAGATGCCTTTCGTGAACAAAATCCATATGGTATCACTAAATTAAGGTGTCAAGCCTCTTCTTTACCAGTTTCAGTTCAACTTAATGATATTTTAATTTATCAAACAGGGCGTCGTGGAATTCCAGGCAGTGCAACAAATACTGGTGCGACTGGTGAAACAGGACCAACAGGTTTTACAGGCCCTGCGGGTGATACAACAAATACAGGTGCAACGGGTTTTACAGGACCAACTGGTGAAACTGGCACACCTGGAGCAACTGTTATGACTCTTACAAATTCTGCTGGATATCCTACTATTATATCTCCTACAAGTATATCAATAAATTACACAGGTGATACTATTTCTACAATTCAGACTTATGATATGTATAATAATGGACTCTATCTTCAGTGTAGACTACCTGATATAAGTGCATTTGCATATGGTGATATATATATAACTTGTTCATTTAATGGCATACGTGGTATTATTCGTGGTGGAAATATAATTGTTTTTGAATGTGATTTTTATTTTGGAGCGCCTACTGTGGCTTCATATAATTTTACTGCAGGTGATATATTCTCTATATATATCGATACACAAGTAGCATATTATTATATTAATGGAACTGTAATATCTGAAATTTTAACAGTAGGTGAGGCCTTAGTTGCACATCCATCTCCATATTATTTAGGTCCCGCATTCTTTCAAGCTGCCGTCATAACAAATGCTGTTCAGATTGATGATATATTAATTTACCAGACAGGGCGTCGTGGAATTGCAGGTACTGCTACAAATACAGGTGCCACCGGTTTTACTGGCGAAACTGGGCCAACAGGAGATACTGGACCTCAAGGCCTAAAAGGTAGTGGTTCAACTGGTGCAACAGGAGATACAGGTCCAACAGGTGAAACAGGTCCTGCTGGTGATGCGTCAAATACTGGTGCAACAGGTTTTACAGGTGAAACAGGAGCAACAGGCGCTATAGGCCCCACAGGACCCCTAGACTTTACCGGCCCAACCGGTTCAATCTTATTTTATAATGGCAATACAGTAACTGGAAGCACCGGGCTAACATATACAGAAGGAGTAACAGGATTCAATGTTAATATTGCAGGAGATCTGCTACCAACCGAAAGTTTCACCTACAATTTAGGCTCCCCAGACCTACACTGGAATAAAATCTATGTTGGAACACAGACAATTAATGTAGGAGATGTGGCTGAATTAGGTGCCGACCAAAACGGAATTATTTACACAAAATACGGCTTTGCAACACCTTTTATTAATGTTGGACCGACCTTGAATCCTTTGGACCCTGATGCTATTGGTGGGTGGGCACTATATCCCACAGGTACAATTGGAACAAATGATTATGATTTAGTGGCCCAGCAAAAGTTAACAGGTACTGGTCTAACAGGGGGACTAACAGGGCCTGTATATTCATTAATCAATGATAGCACAGGGCCAGTTGGCCCAACAGGTTCTCCAGGAATATCAACAGGTCTAATCTTATTTATGGATTCGACTGGGGGTTCTACGCCAGATTTATCAGGCACGCTATCATTGATTCCCCAGAACAATCTTTCAACAACATCTTTAACATCAGGGAGTCAAACAATAAATACAGGATTTTTAATCGGTTCTTTTATAACGGCTCAAAATACTACATCAAGTATTGAAGTTGTTGGTGGACTATGGGTTACAAATCTATATACTTATGCATCGGATGATGTTAGTACATCATATTACGCAAAGGCATACTATGTAGATGCAGATGGTACAAGTAATAAGACTGCACTCTTTGAGGGCACAGTGGCAAGTGCTGTACAAATCTTTTCAACAAAGAATATAATTCCATATAGTTTTTATGTGCCAGATACTGTGTTACCAAATATTACAAAACGCTTTATTATTGAAATCTACGGTGTTTACACGCTGTCAACATCATCTATAACCGTCCAGTTTAGAGGTGATACAGTGAGTCATTTACATACAACCTTGGCTGCGCGGCCTGCCTTAGGGCCAACGGGACCAACTGGTCTACAAGGGCAAACGGGGCTAACAGGTTATACGGGTTATACAGGTAAAACAGGACCGACAGGCTTACAAGGGCCAACAGGAGTTACAGGGCCAACAGGTTCTGCAATGAGTTATAGAGGGGGTACTGGATATAATTTAAGTCCGCCAGTAACAATTATACCACCAAGTACTGCTGCAGCAGTATTTCAGGTCAGTATAACAGCAACATCAACACAGAAATATATGATATTTGTAGGAACTGGTGTAACTACAAATGATGGTGGTCACAATTATTATATGACAGTCGCCGGTTCTTCAAGTGCAAGCGCATCTGCTGCAAATTCTATAAATATTGTTACAAATGCAACACTTTCTACAACATTTGGAACAAGTTCTTTAGTTGCTCTACAGGCCCCAAGTGCAGACCACTCAATGAATGGATTTGGTATACATACTCCAGGTGTCAACGGAACATATTATTATCAAGTTTGGATGTATGGTGAGGCAAATAAAAGTGGAACCATTCATAATATTTCTCTAACAGTAGTTGCAGTATAAGGTCTAAATATCTTTTAGAAAGGCTATAAGAGATGTCTTATACATCAGGGCAACAACTTCTTCTACCCGCTAGCACTGCAAAACAACGGGGCCAAAAAACAATAACAGTGGCTGTAAATAGTCGTGACAGAAGTCTATCATCATATCCATATTCAAATGATTTCCGTTGGACTTTAAAACGGCCCTTAAAGGATATTGTATCCATTGAATTACTCAGTGGATGTGTTCCTGCTGCCCTTTATAATATAAATACTGGCTGGAATCAATTCACCTTTGGAGAAGATAATAATAAAAGAACAATCACTCTTACACCCGGTCAATATACTGCTACAACTCTTGCTGCCGAATTATCAACTCAATTAAATGTTGGTTCCTCTAATATTTATACTGTAACATATTCTTCAGTCACTAAAAAATTTACAATAGATGTAACAGGTACACTACCTTATACCTTTTACTTTGGTAGTGGAGATTTTCTCGATACCTTTGATACCTATGGAACTTGTATAACAAGTATAAATTGTCCTGCACGCATTCTAGGATTTGACCAACTTGATTATACTGGTACTGGAACAAGTAGTCTAGTAGCCCCGCATTTTGCAGACCCGAATTATTGCATCCAGCGCCTCTATCTCCATATTAATGTGGATAATACCTATGAACTTAATCGTGTTGAGGTTGGCTCAGGGCGTCATGATTGTTTTCATATAATCTATATGGATCCGCAGATCACAGATGGCTATTATTTTTTAAACAGGGACACCTATATGCCAGTGTATTATTCATCGCCGGCGCCGATTTCACGGCTTGCATTTTTTACAGTAAGTCTAAGAGATGAATTCTTCCGACTTGTTGATTTAGGAAATTATGATTTTACACTGGTTTTTGAGATTACTACGCTTGGCTAAACGTCGCTAACAATCACTTCCTTCCCCACCCTATAAATACGTGTCCGATAATTCATGCAAGAGATGCACAGAAGGCTAAGAGCAATCAACGGAATAAGATAAAGCACATTCAATACTCCTTGAATGTAGTTATTGGTTTTAATTTCAATATCTGTAAGAGGTCTGCACTTAATAATAATATTATTAAGTTCATAAGCAAAACTATCAATAATGAAATTCTCAGCGCACTTTGGGTATTCCATGTTTTATAATATGTGCTCGTACCACAAGGACCTTTAAATTTTACACCACAGAATTAGGTAATGGGAGTATCAGATCAAATACAATGTAATATTGATCCTGATGATCCTACAAAAGGACAGGTGATTTACACTATGAATAATAATGATACTCTAAATGGCCTTTTTGTAAGCGCCTATTACTACAGGGACACAGATGAAGGTAAGCAACAGGACACTAAATGGACAAAGACCGATATATACAAAAAGGGGCTGATTCACTATTTAAAGGTCACTGAATCAGAGGCCTTTAAAGGGTGGAAACTTCTTATATATATTGATAGTCAAAGTCTTCATCGTCCCATAACAACAGATAAGAGCATAGCGAATTATACAATGCATCTAAATGAGTGGAATACGATTGCGAAACATCCAAATGTGATTTTTGGAGTTATTATGTGGCCCGAATACTCTGTAGGTGCTGGTGATGGTATGGTTATGGATAATGCAATGATACGAGCTTTTCGCCTAAAGGCACTAACTGATTTTCCGAAAATTCCTGTGTTTGTTCGTGATGCAGATACACTTTTTGAAAATCTTCTAAAGATACGAACAATTTACGATGAACTTACTAAATGGGAATTAACTCTTAAGACTGAATTGGAGAAAATTGATAGGGAAACTCCTTGTCAAATTATAATTGCAACACAGCCAAATTATCACCGCCAGTGGCACGTGCACCCTGTAACAGGTGCTGAAACAATTGGATGTTATGCTGCAGTAACAAGTACAATGGGAAATATTGATGAGTGTTTGGATGGTTCTCTTTGGCGTAAATGTCTTGCCTATTTACGTTCAACCTCAAAAATTATGAATGTTGCTCAAAATAAAAGAGTGCCGTCAAATTCATGGGCTCCTACCTATATTGGGAAGGATGAACAGTTGCTTTCTTATGTATTTATTCCAAATATCTTCGATAAAATATATTTTTATTACTTGGAATACATACAGGTTGAAGGAATTAAAATAATTGACTCTAAACTTACACCATTTGCACAGACGCTTTTAGACAAGGGTCTAACCCGTTATCCTTCCCCTTATATTGCATCAAGAGGTGAAGAGTTACTTCCACTTGACCAAAGTGCCGGTACAAAAAGAAAGGATGAAAATACTGTTACAGAAAATACAATTCTTGATCCGAAGATTATACCGCTTTCACTAAGTAGGGAAACACATGAATTGATGCAGACAATTTTCAGGTGGTATTTGGATAATTCAAAGAAAGGGGGTCGTACAATTAATTTGAAGGTTTAGTTACGTCTGGTAAGAGTTGTATAATTTGTCTTACTATGTTTAACTGTTCTTGCGTATCTTGTTCTAACAAATTGGAAATTGACATTTTCGTTAGTTTCAGTTACTCCAAAATTAATTTCTGCATATTTTTTTATACTTCTATTAGTTCTATATATATCTAATATTCTTAATTTTGGTAAATTATCTATAGTTAAAGTTCTACCAGTAATAGTGTTCTGTTTGCAATAGCACATCCGAAGTTCTGTTAGACTACTAAGATGTGTAAAAGCTTTATCACTAATTGCATGTTGATTACATTGAGTAATGTTAAGTGTCTTTATTTTATTTATCGTACCAAGGTATTCAAATGCCTCATCTCCTATAGTATATTGCTTGCAACCTATCATATAAAGTATTTGTAAAGACTTAAGATGCTTAAATGCTTCAGATGTAATTGTAGTTTGTTTACAGTTATTCATATTAAGCATCTCAATATTAGCAAGATTTGTAAATGCATCATCACCAATTGTATTTTGATCACAATATTTCATATTGAGTGTTGTAATTTTATCAAAATGTTTAAAAGCTTTATTTGTTATAGTTTCTTGAATACACCCCTCCATATTTAAGTCACGGAGGTTTATGAATTTATCAAACCGTTCAAATGTGTAATCAGTGAATTGATTACAAGATGATATATCAAGTTTTTTAAGTTTCTCAGGATTTCTAAAAAATTCAAAGACATTATCTGTAATACCTGTATTAGCTCGGTCTGCTGGTTCAGATGTACAGAATGCCATATTAAGCTCTTCAATATTTATAAGATTTAAAAATGCATCAGATCTAATTGTATTTTGTTCACATCCTTCCATATTTAGTTTTTTAATATTTTTAAAGTGTTGAAATGCTTCTGAAGTTAATTGAGTACAGTATGATATATCAAGCGTTGTTAGGCGGCTAAGATTTTTAAATGCATTATCACTAATTGTATTTTGTTTACAGCCTCTCATAATAAGTGTATGAAGATTCTCTAAATGTGTAAAGGCTTCATCATTAATATCATCTTGATTACAGTGTGCCATATTTAATATTTTAAGATTCTTAAGATGCTTAAATGCATCACTTGTAATATATACATTGCAGTATGAAATATTAAGTTCCTCAAGATTTTCAAAATATTTAAAGGGGTAATTGCTAATTTGCTTACATTCGCTTATATTTAATACTTTAAGGTGTTTAAATACTGGGTTTCCATTGTCTTCAAATGTAAAATTTGATAATTGTTTACAATTTCTTGCAATAAGAGTCCTAAGATTTTTAAGATTAATAAGGAAATATCTAGGATTAAAGTTTTTTTTATTTTCATCAGTATTCTCAAAATTTGAGATATCAAGAGTTTTAGCGGCAGAAAGATGCTTAAAGGCACGACGGTCATATTTATTGTTATCACAGTTTGACATATAAATTTCTTCTATACCCTGTAAATACTGAAAATCACTATTTTCTAAATCATTTCTTCCTGATATATTTGCATATTTTGCCTTAGGATGCTCTTCTCTCCATATTTTTAAAGGGCCTTTTATAACTTTATTCTTATGACCAAATTCTTCAGCATTTAAAACCGCTTTTCTAAGACCAAAACTTGTACTTTTAAGAGCTTCTATATTTTTCTTATCTAAAAAACTTAAAATTCCTAAACCGGCTTTATCTGGGCCTGCAAGATGACTAAAAAGATTATGTGATACCTTACTATTTCGTGGTTCAATAAATTTTATTTTACTTGAATTGGTAAATGGTACTTCATTTTTTCTAGTAGCACTAGCACTAGCACTAGCACTTTTACCTTTACTTCGGGTTCCACTAGACATCTCTAACCTTATACAATATATTTTTAAAGATTCAAATAAAGACTCTCTGAAGATGCAAATCCAACCTGAAGGAGCGTGTGCGCATCTGCTAGACTATTTAGAGTCGCAGTATCTTTTGCAATAGAAGCAAGAACCTTCCACTCTTCCAAAATAGATGCCAGTTTCATAAGAATTCGGATAAAGTTTCCTTCAAAGATCCCGTAGTTAGCACTAATCTCACTTAGTGTAGAACCATTTACCCAGTTCCAAATAATTTCCACATACTCCGTGTTAATATCCCAATAGTTGTGCGTCGGACTTGTTAGTCTATTTGTACGTTCATAATCCATACACTTTCTAGCAATTGCACTAATCTCATTAATTGAGCCTTGTACATTTGTATTTGTTACAACAGATTGTTGTGTAGTTTCACCCAAGAACACTGCAAGAGTCGCAAGAGTTTCCTGTGGGCTCAAGGCACTACGACTAGTCCCTTCCCAAAAGAGTGGCATAAGAATCGTATGACCTTCATTAACTTCAGTCGCACTAATCCCTAAAGGAGTTAGTTGACCATCAGACATAAATCCAAAATCCTCCAGAGTCTTAAGAACAGGGTAAATATCACGCTCGGGCTCTTTCAGCGCAGCCAAATCTTTTTCAAGACCCGCCAGTTCCTTCTTATCTCGCTTATACCTTGGCCAAGCCTCCTTTTCTAGATTATACCATCTTGCTCCCTGATGAGTATTCTTCCAGGCCTCTAGTTCACGCTGAGCATTACGCCGTGATGCATTCACCGAGGTTTTCACCTTGTCTTGCAACTGCTCAAATATTGTCATTTGTGCAATCTCATCTTCGCTAATATAGGAACTATTAGACAAACTTGCAATCTCTTTTTCACAGCTTTCAATAAGTTTAGAATGCCGACTATACCAATAAGACTGGCCAAGAATATCCAACCACCGAAGATCCTTTCGCTGGAAGGTCTTCAGAATGAATTCGTAGTGAAAGGTCATGCGTGACTGAAAGGTTGATTTCTTTCCCGTCATCATGCGCTTTACGTCATCGCCATTTTCAGCCTCCCTATCAGGAAGATAAAGAACAAGGCCATGTGTATCCTTTCCACGCCGGCCCGCACGCCCTGCCATCTGAATGTACTCATCCGTATTTAACAGACGAAGACCTTCCACATGGTCATCGTATTTCCTGTAGCCTGTGAAGACCACCGTCTTTGTAGGCATGTTAATACCGACCGCAAAGGTTTCTGTGGCAAATAGGAGTTTAATATAGCCTCGTGAAAACAGGATTTCAATAATTTCTTTAAGCACAGGAATGAGCCCGCTATGGTGATATGCAATGCCTTTTTCCAGCAGTTCAACAATGTTATTGTACTGTGGGAGTAGTAGTAGGTCTTTGTAGCGGTGTAGATGAAATTTAATAATGTGTCTTACTGCCGCTGCATCAGAGCTGTCAATAAGTGTGCTAGTGATTGCATGTGCATAGCGCTCACAATCTTTGCGACTAAACACGAAGAACAGGGCCGGTAGCAAAGTCAAGGTTTCAAGGCGTTCCACAAGGCTATTGAGTTCATGCACATACGACTTGATTTCACCCTTTTTCTTAACAACACCATCCTCATAGTTATTTAGACGACGAGCCTGAACCTGCTCTTTGTGCTTGGAGCCCTCTTCCTTTTGGGCCTTTCTCCAGAGCATCCATGCACTGTACATGCCTGGGTCAAAGTATTCCTTATTATCCATGATACGAAGTAGTTCAGAGCCACGATAGACACCGTGTAAAAGGGGAACAACACGATATTCAGTTGAAATGAGGGAAATTGGAGTTTGTTTTAAGTCCCCAAGCCATGATGCAAATTGCTGAGGAGAATCAATTGTTGCCGACAAGAGTACAAGATTCACTGACTTTGGCAGAAGAATCATAGTTTCTTCCCAAACAGCGCCACGCTCCCTATCGTTAATATAGTGGCATTCATCAAAGATTACGGAATCTAGGCGGTCTAGTGAAAGGGCCGCAGTAAGACCAAGACACTCTGTAGAAGTATCTTTCTTAAACAGAAGATTCCGCAGAATTTCGGTGGTCATAATAATGACATCAGCATCTGGCTTGAATTTAATATCGCCTGTCATAATGCCTACACGGTCGGGAAACATAGTCTTCAGATCGTAGAATTTCTGATTGCTTAGGGACTTAATAGGGGTTGTGTAGAAGATGCGACCGCCCTTTTTCAGACTATGTGCAATCTGATATTCACCTACAAGTGTCTTGCCTGAGCCTGTCTTTGCAGTAACAAGGACATTCTCATTGCGAGAAATTGCTGCAATTGCATGTTTCTGAAAAGGGTCTAGCGGGAAATTATAGGTAGTTGCTAGAGTTTCGGGTAGAAATGGATTAGAAGAAGTATCAACAACACGAAGATATTTGGACAAGGACATTTGGATTCTTATATTATAAGGAATTTAAATGTCAATTTTTAGGAGGCTGTTTAATCATTATTAGCGTAATCATTGCGTAGTGCAGAATTATTAGGGATTCTTTTTCTCCAGTTCTTCTTTAGAGTCTTTGGAAGACGACCGGCCTTATTTTCCGCATTTAGGAAGTTTTTAATATTTACACTCTTACCAGCATTTCTTAGGCGTGTTAGACGATGAGTAAGGCGTTTATTCGGCTTCTTTCCTAAGACACCTGTCAAGTTCGCCTCCGCCTTTCTTTGAAGGCTACTTTGCGCCCCCTTTCTTTGCCGGTCTATGTAATCTTTGGCAGCCTTCTGAAGGTGGCGTGTTTGCGTATTAATTTCGCCTCCAAGCCGTTTTATTAATTTCCGTGTTTCCTTAAAGAGGTAGGCCGCAGTTTTACGTACAGCAGGTTGCTTAATACGTTTCATAAGCCCATCATGCGCTCTATCTGTAAGTTCATGCATTCTTTGCACTGCCTTCTTTGCACGCTCTTTTAATGTGTCCATGGACGGATGGAATTTCTCAGATGAACCTGTTGCCTCGGAAACAATTGATGGAAGTGTTTCTAATACATATTTATTGGAGAAGTTTGCCTGTTCCTTTAGGCGCTTCTTACCGACATTTGTACCCATGCGGGCATCAGCCGCAGTTCTATCAGATAGTAGCCAGTTCTCTATATATTTGTCACGCTCTGGACCCTCTTTCTTATAGTAGGCTGCACGAGCAACATAAGCCTTGGGCCGTGGGCGGAATTTTTCTGGAATATCTGCAAATTCTTTATTGTACATTCCACGGAGTAATTCTAACATCTTCCGCTGTCCTTCATCCGCTTCACGTTGCTTTGTTGAACGCCGGCGTTTTGTCTTATTTTGTTTTATAGGGGTTTCTTTAAAATCTGTAAGGGCAGATGCACCTAAAGAGGTATTGAAAACAGGAGGAGTTGTAGTTGTTTCTGCAACAGTACTTGTAGATGTTTCTACAGGAGGACTTGTAGTTGTTTCTGCAGGAGGACTTGTAGCATCTGCAGATTCATCTTCAAGATTAAAGGCATTTTCAGCAGAACCAGATGCATTTTTATTAGAACTAGGTGTACTTGCAAGACTGGTCGCATTTTCAGGAGTTCCCTCAGCTGGAGCATTAGGCTTTCTTACTCCAAATATAGCAGGAATAGGCGTATTTGCCACAGGAGATCCTTTTTCACCACTAGTTTCTAGTTCAGGCATCCCAGTTGCATTAGGTTCCGCAGTTGCATTCGGTTCCACATTTTCAAAGGCATTTTCCTGAGGAGTTTGCTCAGGAGTCTGCTCGGGTGTTTTAAATACATCTGCCTCTTCTGAAGAAGTAGACATCTCTATTTAGAGCCTACATAGAAAATCCGCGGCTATCTACAAATTCTTCCTTTTTTGGCGGGGGCGGTGGCGCAGGCTTCTTAGCAACTATAGAAAGTATAAAAGGGAATAAAAATAGAATCACTGCAATACTTAAAAGGCGTGTTATAAGCCCCATATCGCACATAACCATTGTAGCAAGAGCTGTAAGAAGTAGAGTTGCTATATGTCCGCCTATGACATTTATAGGATTATTCTTAGAATACGCTCTTACTACATCAATCATTTCATTTACTCCAGGCGGAACTACATTAATAACGCCATAGTAGAAAAATACATCCGTTAAGGATACAATCACTGCTAAAAAACATAAAAATACGAAGGGGGACCAGGCCTTTCCATAAGATGTATAGAAGGTAGTATATAAATATCTCGTAGCTTGAATTAAAATTACGAATAACATTGTATTAGAAAGAATCCCCTCCAGACCAAACATGTCAAAATACGTGTTTAAGATGTTTCCACCAAGTCCTCCAATCCGGGTAGCAATTGTTAAAAGGAGAAGCGTGAAGACCGATGCATTTGCAATTACAAAAATGTCATCTGAAGATTTATAGTCTCCAATATCTGATAATTCGAATTTTGTGCCACCACCTGTTTGACCTGCGTATCCACCTTCCATACTATTTATAGGATATAAACAGTATGGAAGAGAAGTCATGGAATTGTTATCTACTTTCTACAATTTCTGGACCGCCAAAAACATATGTTGGAATTACTCCTGACTTGAACCGTCGTTTAAGACAACATAATGGTGAAATTTCTGGCGGAGCACATGCTACAAGTGGCCATAAATGGGAACGTATTTGTCATGTGAAGGGATTTCCAGATCATCGGGCTGCACTGCAATTTGAGTGGCGGTGGAAGCAAATTTCTCGCCGGTGTCTTGGCGCCCCTCTTGAACGCCGGCTAAAGGCTTTGCAAGAATTACTCGCTCTTGATAAATCTACAACTGCTGCCGTGCCTTATGCAAATTATTTGGTACCCTTAGAGGTTATTATGGAGACAAGTAGGGATATTCCTTTATTATGAATTATTATTGTTATTATTTCTTCTCACGGGGGGTGGATTATTTCTTCTGCTCACGGGGGGTGGTACGGAAGGTGTAGGGGCGGGTTTTGCATATGCTGCATTAATCCATTTTCTACCTACATTACCAGCAGTTGAAATACCTTCTCTGGCTACACCTATACCTAAAACATAAGGATATATCTTTGCAACTAATGTACCAAGTGCAATTATCATACCAATTATAATTGCTAAATATATGATCCAACTTGGTAGATTTTCAAGGGTCTTTAGTGTGTTTCCTTGAAAGTTTTCTAAAGTATTTATATTATAAAATATAATAGCTACTAAAATTAATATTATAATTAAACTTTTTGCACTTTTATATAAAAGTTTCATTCTAACTATATTCTAGAAAATGGAACCGCACATTGCCCCAAATGACCTGCAAATGTTTTATAAATATTTGGACAAGGCGACAAATTATTTTGAATTTGGTTCGGGTGGTTCAACATACCAGGCTTACAAAAGGACTAATCTGAAGCGCATTATATGTGTTGAAAGTGATTTAGCATGGATTAATAAGATTAAGAGCTCTATAGGACTTGATGATCGCTTAACATATCTACATATTGATATAAACGCTATAGGAACACAATGGGGGCGTCCTGGGCCTAAAAGTAGTTTAGAAGATTGGAAGAAATATAGTGAAGCAATATGTGATTATAAGGGGCTAAATATTGATTTTGTACTTATTGATGGGCGGTTTCGTGTTGCATGTTGCCTAAAATGTTTTGACATGCTCCATGAAAATGCTTTAATTGCATTTGATGATTTTTTAGATCGGTCATCGTATCACATTGTTTTAAATTATTTTGAGATTATTGAAAAAACTGTAGATAAGCGCATGGTTATTTTGAAGAAACGGGTCTGTAATCCACCAAATCTAGAACTTATTGAAAAATATGAAAAAGACTTTGAGTAATGTATACACATAAATTTAATTACATACCAATAGAAAATATGTCCATCTTCTACGTAATTCTATCTTGCAAGCCATTTTTAGAAACTCGTTTAAAATGGCAGCGTGCATCTTGGCTTAAAAATATAGATTCATATATTGTACTCACCGGTTCTATAGGTTCTACTGATCCGAAAATTGGTTGCATGAATGTTGGCGACGGATATGAATCGTGTCCGCATCGTTATTACCAGTATATTAGGGAAAATGATTTGGAACTTTATGACTGGGTAGTCTTTGTAGATGATGATACTTTTGTATTTCCGAAACGGTTAGAAAGTTACTTGAATGGTTTGGATACTTCACTACCACTATATGTTGGTCACACTCTTACTTACCCTATTACTTTTATGTCAGGTGGTGCAGGATTCTGTCTTACAAAGGTGGCTTATAAAAAACTAAGAGATTATTTATTAAATACTGACAAGAAAAAAATTTCATTTGAACGCAATGGTGATGTTACTATGGGTGCATGGATTAAATTAATTCCAAATATACAATTAATTAATTCGAATAAATTTAATGGTTCGCCTCATAGTCATTACGGGTCTACTAAGATAGATGTTGCATTCACATATCATTATGTTACTGAGGAATTATTTAAGACTTATGGGCTACTTCTTGAAAACGCCTAAAAAACTAAAATATATATAATATAAGATGGCAGATATTAAGAGCAAAATTATAGATGCTCTTAATATCTTAGTGAAGAGAGATTCTGCCGAGAAAAAGGTTTTCCAAGTAAGGGCCTATAAAAAAGTAATTGAAGAACTTCGGGCTCTTTCAAGACCAATTGAACGGTTGGAAAATATTGATGGTATTCCTGGAATTGGTAAAAAAATTCGTGAGAAAATTGGGGAAATTCTTGCAACGGGTGAATTGAAGGCTGCGGAAAAGGCAAAAGAAGATTTGGCCTTAGATGCAGTCGAAGTATTATCAGGTGTTTATGGAGTTGGTCCGACAAAGGCCGCAGAATTAATTGCATCAGGAATTAAAACAATTGCGCAACTTACTGCCGCATCAGAAAATGATCCCAAACTTCTTAACAGGAGTCAGAAGATTGGGCTCAAATATTATGATGATATATTAAAACGTATTCCACGTGAAGAAATGAAAAAGCATGAAAAAATGCTTATTAAGGAATTATATGTTGGTCAAGAGGGTTCTGTTGTTGGATCTTTTCGGCGGGGCCAGGAGTCATCAGGTGACATTGATTTTTTGATTAAAATGGATTTTAGTGCCGGCTCTGACCAAAAGGAGATTTTTCAAGAGTATGTGAAAGATTTGAAGCAGTCTGGGTATATGATTGAGGTTCTTTCGCAGGGTGACCAAAAATGTCTTGCGGTTGTGCGTCTTACGCCTGAGTCGCCTGCACGCCGTCTTGATTTACTTGTTATACCTGTTGAGCAGTTTCCGTATGCGCTACTCTATTTTACAGGGTCTGGAGAGTTTAATGTTGCATTTCGTAAGCATGCGCTAAGTCTTGGATATACATTAAATGAGCATGAGATGAAGTTAACGGGAAAGGTACCTGATGCGAAGCCTGTGCCTTTAATGAAAGATGAAAAGGATATTTTTGCATTTTTAGGCTTGAAGTATAAGGAGCCGAGTGAGCGAGTTGCTGGGGCGGTTGAACTGAAATAAAGATACAGAAGGAAAATATTTCTAAACAAATATTAAATAATGCAAACAAAGTCTAATAAAAATAGCGCAACAAAAAATAAAACAAAAAAAGTGTTGCGCTCTCAACAATATAATACAAGTGGTACCTTAGCCAATGTAAAAGGGAGATTTTATGGTAATATATTTTTAAAAGAATTGCGTTATGGTAGTAAATTTTTCAGGAAATATAGCAGTAGCCCTGTAGAATATGAGATATATAAAATACTTAAAAAACATAAACAGCATAAAAATATTGTAAAAATATTTGATATTACAGATAAATATATTGATATTGAGAAACTAACACCACTGCCTGATGAAATAAATGATAAAGATACACTGGCAAAGGTTTTAGAGGCTGCTAAGGCTGCCAAGACATATTTACAAAGTTTAGGTATAATGTATATTGATTGGAAACCAGATAATATGGGTATTGATAAGCATGGTACATATAAATTATTTGATTTTGATGCATCCGGTATAGCAACTCTTCCTGGTTGTGCAAATTGGAAAATAAAACCACCTAAATATTGGTCCTATAGACAAGCTTTAGCGAAAGGGTTAAAAGATCCGAAAGAAGTTGATGATTTTGCATTTGAAAGGGGATTTGGTATAGAATCGGAAAATGTTGATTTGGGGCCTAGATTGTCTAGTAATGGTGATTAAAAATAAAGTTTGCAATATGTCTATTCTATATTATTTGAACTACTTTTATTTTTATATGCACGTGCATTATTATATTTTATAATATGTTTATCAAATCTTGCCTTCTGCTCAGTACCAGATATATTATTCCAGTCTTTTGCAAGTTCTATCATATCATCACGAATATTTATGGTTGGTCCAAATACAGATTCATAAATTTTAACAACTTCTAAAGGTTTATCACTTTTAAGTAAAGCAAACATTTCTTTACGAGGAATTCGTTTACGTTCATTATTAAGAGTTAACTGTTGTGATCTTACATCAGTTCTTGCAGCATTCTCTAGATAATTTCTAAACTCAGTATTTGTCATTGTATATGTAGTTGCATCTGTTAGTTTTTGAATATATGATGCAGATCTATTATCATTTATACATAATTCAATATATTTATCTAAAGTCTTTTTAGAATAATATTCTACTATTTTAACTGGGCGTAACCTATATGATGGTAATCCCTCTTCAATTGTATTTGTTTCTTCCGTAAAATCTTCTACAAAGTTCTTATAAATTAAAGTTATATGATTTGCAAATTCTTTCATTGTAAGTTGCTTTTTCATTGAATTACAAATTTCACATGCTGGTAATATATTATTTTTTATATAACCTTTAAATGAATCAATCCTATCAATACCAATTACTTCATTTTTATTATATTTTTTACAATAATAGCAACATTGTGTTACTATTTCTGTAAATTCTTCTAAAGTTATATTAAATTCTATATTTCTTTTTGCAGCACTATCTGCATATGCACGAAAATGCGTTAAAGGGTTAAGTTTCTTTTCAACTGCATAGTTTCTATCTCTTACTCTATTATCTTCAACCTTTCTCATTGTAGAATAACATGCATTGCACTTTTGAATAAGAGCATCTTTTATTCCATTAGTTAGTTTTTCTAGTTCTTTGCCACACATTGTACATACACCTTCTGCCTTTCTTTCATTATATTGTTTTGCTTCTCGCTCTCTTATGATTTTAAGACATTCTTCACATTTCATTTTAGAATTTATAGTTTCTTTTTTACATGCTCGTTTTCCATCATCGCATATACGAACACCTCTTTTTTTTGCATCATCTAAAAGAATACCACGTGCATGATGTTTTAGACAATAACCATCCTTTTTTGCTGTTTTTTCACATTTTTTCTCACTCCATGAACATACTATTGAGTTATTCATTCTAAATAACTTAGTAGTATTTAATTAAAATCAATTTTTATGAAACAAAAACAAAAATAATTGTTTGCCGGAATCTATTAGATCCAAACCGGATTTCATTAGTTGGAGTACGCGAGCCCCCCCATGCCGCTCATGACACGTAGAACATTGTAGTTCGTCGCAAAGACATACACCGACGCCGTGTTCGTGGCACCAACAGCGTTGTTGGAGACCGTGAGAAGAAGCGTCGTGTTATCAATGCGCGATAAGTTGCACGTGCCTGAGGGCTGGTGCTGCTCGGGCTGGAGGGCGAACGAGTAGACGTTGATGCCGACGGCAGGGACGTTCGTGTGGTGCTGGTAAGGCTGGACCCAGTTGAAGTACGCACCCTCACGAACCTGGAACCGATCGTGACCGTTGAGCTGGAGGAGCGCCGTGACTACAGGGTTCTTGCCAGCCATGCCCTCAACACGCGTGACGGAGTAGCCAGACTCAAGAACCGAGCGGTCCCACCAGTCAGAGTAGTTGAAGGGCTGCTGGCCCTTCCAGCCGTTGACGACCGTGTCGTCGCACGACGTGAACGAATCACGCTGAACAACCCAGATAAGCTCCTTGCAAGGGTGGTTGAAGTTGAGCTTGAGCTTGTTGGACGACGACGTGATGGACTCCTGGCCCGTGAACTGGAGCGTCTCGATGAGGTACTCGTGGGAAACCTGGGCGAACTTGCGGCGCTCGTCCGTGTCAAGGTAGATGTAGTCAACGTAGAGCGACGCGGCGACAAGGTTCGCCGAGTTGACACGCTGCTGGATGACGTGGGGGTTCGTGCCAATCGAGGCGTAGTCCCAGCAGAGGTTCTGGAGCGCGTTGAACTCGAGGTTAACGCGAACCTCGTGGTACTGGAGCGCAATAAGGGGGAGTGCAAGACCAGGGTTGCGGTTGAACCAGAACTGGAGGGGGATGTAGAGCGTGTACTCGGGCGAGCAACTGAGAACCTCGCCGAGCGCATTGGGCTCACCGCCGGCGCAGGCGGAGTCGCAAGACTCACCGCCGTTGACAAGGAGGTTTGTTAGCTCAGGAACATTGCCAACCATCTTGGAGTAGCCGGCCTGCTTGCCCGCCTCCTGCGTGAGCTCATTCCAGATGTGGAGCCAATTGCCATAGTGCTTGTCGATGCGCTGGCCACCGATCTCAATCTCAACGTTCTTGATAAGATTGTGGCCAACCCAGTTGAGCCAGCGGAACTGGGCACCAGAGCCGTCCGTGACAGAGCTGAGCTGTACGGAGGGGAGCGTGGCCTGGAGGTAGATACGGTGGATAAGGTCACCGTTGCGCTGGATCGTGCACGTAACCTTCTTGCCGAAGCCAGGGGAGCCGTTGAAGGGGTTCTCAATGGACTCCATGGCGAAGTTCGTGTGGCGGCGGTAAACGACCTTGAAAAAAGTAATCTGGGGGTTACCCGTTAGGTAAACATCCTGCGCACCATAGGCTACTAACTGCATAAGGCCTCCTCCTGTCATATTGTTATACCTCTACGTCAGAAAAAATTTTGGAAAAATTAAAAAAGTTTTCAGAAAATTCTTAAAAATCGTGCCGGGGGTATTTGAATTTAACCAAGAACTATTCACTATTCCTTTAAATAACTTAGTACACCTTAATATCCACTTTAACTTTCTTATCATTATATACCCATATTTCATAGTTATAACCAGCCTTTATTGTTGCTTGTGCCTTTTCTTGCACATTCCCCTTTTTCAACTGAATCGTCCATTCAGATTTAATTTCTATAATTTTATTTTCGGATTTAATAAATAAGTCTGGAAAGTAAATATGTTTTATATCATTAATATGATAGCAAATAGTTGGTACGTTTGCTCTTCCGACTATAATATCATCTTCTAAATGTGTTTTAATTAGTTCATCTAGCGCTAGATTTTCATAGCCTTGATATTTTACAGTATTACCGCTTGGCATAATATATTCTTTATATGCATATGAACTTGCTTCAGATAAGTTGTATGACTCCGGATATTTTTTAATATATTACTTTAATCTATTAATATATGCCAGAGTTTAATGAGTTAACAATTCACAATGATTATGCAAGTCATAATATTGAAAAGAAAAATATATTAGATTCTTTAAAGTCATTAGTTATTGAATCAAAGGTCGTATTAGAAGGTAATTCTTTTTATTATCATGCATCATTTAATGTATTTGATGAATTATATAGCAAACAATTAAATCTTTTTTGGTGTGGAAAGCAGGCATTAACAAAAATATGTGAAATAGGATTTAATGCAGGACATTCTTCTATGCTAATGCTCTTAGGAAGAGATAAAACCCCCTTAGATTTTACAGTATTTGATATAGGCGATCATGCTTACATTCAACCATGTTTTAACTATATTAAATCACAGTTTTCACATGTTAATTTCGAATATATAGAGGGCGACTCACTTTTAACTATGCCTAAATGGATTGAAGCAAATCAACCGTTAATTGGGGCTTATGATGTAGTTCATATTGATGGAGGGCATTCCGTAGAATGTATTGTAAGTGATATGAAAAATGCCGATATTCTTTTAAAAAAGGGGGGAATACTTATTGTTGATGATACAAACTATCCTCATATTAATTATCATGTTGAATTATATTTATTAAATAATAAATATAAAGAATTGGATGTTCTAGAAACTACGGGATATCCCCACAGAATAATTAAGAAAATTATGTAGTCGCAAATTTTATATAGATATTAGATAATTGATACTTATACAAGTCTATTCTGGCTTAGTTTCTTAGTTTTTATTGTGTTATCCTTCTATTTATTACGTTCTACAAAAAGAAGTCCAGTATTTTATGCTCAGATTGGTTCCGGATTAGCCATGTTTGTAACCAGTAAGATTGGACGTGAGTTTTTAGGAATTCAATAATATTAAACATTTTTAGAAAGAATTAATATTTAAGAAACATTAATTCTTTCTAAATGCAAATATGGTACTGTATAAGTACTAGATAATATACCTTAAAGGGGGTCTAAACAATCAAACCCTTGAACTCCAGAATGGCCGCAAAGAATGCATTTTTTAATATTCGTCCTACACGAAGAAGTAATCCAGAAGCACGTACAACTCTTGATGCGTTGCACACTTTTCAAATTGATAAATTAAAGAACAAACATACACTAATTGCCAGTAAGCGTGATGAGATAAAACTAATAGTATCTAAAATATCAACTATAGAGGATTCAAATAGTAATGATGCCTTAGACCTCAAAACAAAGCAAGCTGAATTAGAGGGTGAAGTAAATATGATTCAGTCAAATGATGAATTATATGACTACTTTCTTAAAACCGGCGAAATTTTATACAATTATTATGATATCCAGGACAAAATTCAAAATGGCGTGGAAGCCTCTGTAAAACGCTCTACTTCTAGTTCCAATCCTGGAAGTATCTTGGCAGCCCTTGAGCGTGCATCAAAGGATGAAGGAGAACAACCCGTGGTTCGTAAAACTCCTGGTCACGAATTACACAGAGACAAATTACTTGAAGAATATTTACAGCGGGTAGATCCTGCACATACACGAACATCTCATGAAATTGAGTTCGAATCCTTTGGAAATTGCCCAACCTGTGAAACCGAGATGACCTTTTCAGCAAATGAGGCAATTTTTACATGTACTACTTGTGGATATCAGGACTTTGTACTAATTGATTCGGATAAGCCAAGTTATAAGGATCCACCAAGAGAAATTAGTTATTATGCCTATAAGCGAATTAATCATTTTAATGAATGGCTCGCACAATTTCAGGCAAAGGAGACGACTGAAATTCCCCAAGAGGTCTATGATGCAATTCTTGGGGAACTCAAGAAAGAGCGAATTATGGATTTCCGTACACTAAAGGGATCAAAAGTGAAGGAAATTCTCAAGAAATTGAAATTCAATAAATATTATGAGCATATCCCCCACATTATTAATCGTCTAAATGGGCAAACTGCACCTGTTATGAGTCGTGAAGTTGAAGAGAAGTTGCGCTACATGTTTAAGGAAATTCAGCCCTCGTTCCAGACACACTGTCCCAAGGGTCGCAGTAATTTCCTTTCATATTCGTATGTATTATACAAGTTCTGTGAATTGCTTGAACTTGACGAGTATTTACCGTGTTTTCCACTTCTTAAAAACCGGGATAAGTTATATGTGCAGGATAAAATCTGGCAGAAAATTTGCTCAGATTTATCATGGGAATTTATTAAGTCGATTTAGCACCAGGAAACCCTACAAGGTTGGCACCTAGACCGAAGCCGGCTCCACTACGGGCTGCGGCGCCGTAAATAGGAGGCATTACATTTAGATCTAACACAAAGAAGACAACCGCAGCCGTAAGGGCAAGTGTGAAAACTTCTTTTGTTGGAAGGGCGTGCTTGGCAATGAAGACGGCAGCAATAGCAACAGCAAGACCTTCAACAAGCGAGCGTAAGACAGCGACAACTAAGAGTGAAAGTGTTGACATTCTATTGTATGTATGGAGATTTTTCATAGGCACTTGTGTCTCCCTAACAAAATGAGGGGTTAAGCGTGAGCGAAGGAACACATGTGTCTCCTTAACAAAATGAGGGGTTAAGCCTGAGCGAAGGGGGCAAGCGTGTCTCCCTAACGCATAGGGAACCCAACAAGGTTTGCACCTAGACCAAAGCCCGCACCTCCACGAGCACTCATCCCAATGCTCGGGGAAACAACGTCGAGGATAGCAAAGACAGCCGCCGCAACAAGGGCAAGACTGAGTACATCCTCAACGGGGAGCGAGCGCTTAGGGATGAAAATAGCCGCAACCGCAACGAAGAGTCCCTCGACAAGATACTTTATAACACGATTGACAATTTCTGACATGGGATCCATTATATTCAATATGAATATTTTATTCCGGAAAGAACATAAATTTACTACTTAAACCGCCTGTAAAATACACTATAGATAATAATGTCTACGCCACGTGAAGACTTTCTTACGGAAGATGTTGAAATCCCTGGGCAGAAGTACTGTCTTCTTAGTTTCCTAAGCCCTGAAAAGATCCTTGAAAACAAGGATGTATTCTTCTTCTCAAAGTTTCTAGAAACCTTTGAGTATACACAGCGTGTAACATCATTCGAAACCTTTCTAATGTCAACGGCTAAGTCAATTAATGATAAGCTTAATGCAGAGGCTGACAAGGCGGAGAATAATGATCTCAGTGGAGTTGCAATGACTCTTCGGGCGAGTCGGGTACAGGTTGACACCCTTATGGACAGTTTCCAGACGCATGTTAAGAACACACAGGACGAGCTCAAGGACTCCAAGCTAAAGTCGCTTTACGAGGACTTTCTTTTTACAAATCGGGAGAAGCTTGAGGAGTCATTTTATATTAAGAATGAGTTCCGTACAAGTGTACGTGGACTCAAGATTCGTGGTGTGTATAGTTCAAATGAGGAGGCCGTAGCCCGTTCAAAGAAACTACAGCGTAATGACACCCTTCACAATATCTTTGTAGGTGAGGTTGGAAAGTGGCTTCCTTGGGATCCTGCTCCTGCAGATGTTGCTGATCAGGAATACGCAGAGGAGAAGCTTAACACTCTCATGAAGAAGTACAAGGAGAACGAGGATGCTCGTGAGATGTATGAGCGTGAGAACCGCTCAAAGATGGCGGCCTCATCAAAGCCTCGGGTTGGTCCTACAAACAGCGTTGAGGATGCGAGTGCCCCAACCTACACAAGCATGTTTGATAACGCAGGTCCCGCAGACCTTGCAATGGCTCGCAAGATGGAGAAGAATTAACTTATGATTGAATAATGAATATCATTTAAAAATCATACGCAATTTACTGCCAGTAATTATTAGTAATTGCAGGCATTACAGGACGACACTTATTCTCTTGGCAGAATTCGCCTTCACTGCATGTTACCCCCTTACAGTCTAAATTACGAAAGCCTTCCGGAAAGATAGATGGAAATGTGTTAACAAGCCAAGGAAGAAGTGCAACTACTAGAACTAAAAATACTGCTAGTCCTAGTAATCCAAAACCACGACCAGCCATTCTGTATATTTAGTAGAAACTTATTTCGATTAAACCGCCCTATGGATAAACAGGGAGTGGATTTGATTCAACAGGCATTGATAGTGCCTGTGAAATACACATTCCATTTGCACAGCGTAATCCATCGGCACAAGGAAATAAATCAACTCCACAACGCTTTCCTTTAGGGTTTGCTACTGTGCCACTATTTACCTTAAATCCCTCTTTAATGACGCCCCTATCAATATATGGCTGTATACGAACATATCTATCTATAATAAGAAGTATAAGCGCTATTAGAACAAATACTACAAGTTGATACTTCATCTACCGATATGTATTTATTTTTAGAATTTACGAACATTGATTGAAGGTCCCTTTAGTTTCCGCGCAGCATTCGGGTCATATGGGTTAAATTCATCCTCCTCCTTATCCTTGTAGTACTGAGCAGAGTGTTGCCAAAATTCGGGGGCGCCAATTCTGAAATCGGGTTGAATAGCAGCCTTATACCAGAAAATCGTATCCTCGAGTTTTGAACTAAGTGTCGTATTATCAATTACAAGAACCTCAAAGTTCTGTGTGCACTGGTCCATAATTTGGCAGAAAAATTCAAAAGATGGAAATGCCGACGCATAATTCTCATAAATGCGCTTTCTATTGTTTAAGAAGGGCTCACGAAGAATAAAAACATAGTCAACATTTGTACGGAGCGCCGGTTGAATTCCTAAAGGGTACTGCATAGTAATCAAGAAAAACACCTTTTGGTGACGACCGTTCATGAAAAGGTAGCGAATATTTTCGTCACGTGTCCAGCTGTCATCGTACATACAGTCGTCAAGAATCATAAAAGAGCGGGGGTCAAGCTTTGATTTCATACCCCGCTTTAAATCCTCTTGAATCTTTGCCGTGACCATTTTCTGGCGTTTCACAAAGTTTGAGAGAATAACGGGTTCGAATTTTCCATGAATAAAAAGTGGGGGAATCATTTTACCGTAGAAAGAGTTTGATTCTTCTGTTCCACTGATTACTGTTCCTAGTGGCATATCTTGATGGTGAAAAAGCAGGTCACGAACAAGGGTGGATTTTCCTGTACGACGGCGCCCAATAAAAATTACAACTGCATCCTGTGGAATACGTTTCATGTCGAATTTTTTGATACTAAAGTTTACATGTGCACTTGCCATTCCTAGTTAAGCCTATTCAAAAATTTTGCGGTTTTATACGTTAATGTGCTTCTCAATATCTTCAAGATGAACCAACTCCGGGGTGTTCAGTTACCTAACCCCAGATATAATACAGGTCCCCTATCTGCCAATCTTTTATCTGTAAATGGCTACACCAATCTCCAGACCTTTTTCCCAACTCTCACAAAAATCTTCCATCTTGGAAAATGGGATCCGAAAAATGAAATTTGGATGGACACAATGTGGAAAATTACTTCAATAGACTGCTCCGGAACAACCGGTCCATGCAAGATTAATTTACAAAATAACGATGCAAGTGGAAGCATTGTGGAAAACTGTGAAGCCTTCCTGAAGGCAATTCATCTACTTGATCCAATTCAGTGGATTCAGGGAGAATATACACTTCCGAAGAAAAATGGCCTTCCATGGCACCCAAAGGGCTTGCAAAAGACTCAGAATAAGTTGCAGGACCCGGAAAATCAGGCCTATATTGATACGCTTTGCTCATACATTGTTGGTCGTATAAGGGAACAGGATTTAAGCCCACATTTCAATAATTTCTATGGGGCGTTTTGTGCACAGGCATCCAAGTATCGCTACAATTTAACAGATGACTTTAAGTCATATAAACACGAATCATGGCTATGGAAAGGACTTAAAAAGGAGCGCTTTGCCTTTAAGGTAATAAACAGGGAAAATCCTGATGAGCCTATTAAACCTGAAGTACTCGAAGAGTTACTAAAAGAGTATAATGATAGTGACTCTGTAAAATCAATTGTTATTAACGATGTAAATGTTGATGAGTATGAAGAGTGTTCCATACATTCTGATAATATGAGTGATGTATGTTTTGAAGAAAAGGGTTCACAAGACTCTGAATCAGAGAGTGATGAAGGCGAGCCTGAACACATGATATATGCAGAAATTCCTGACTATCCTGTTATGATTATTATTACGGAAAAAAATGCCAATACAATGGACATGCTGTTCGATAATTTTGGAGAAGTTGGCGCACTGCCTGGACGTAGTGAATGGAATAATAGGTGGACTGCGTGGTTATTTCAGATTGTTGCTGCCCTATCTGTCTTACAGGGAATGATAGGATTTACGCATAATGATTTACACAGCAATAATATTGTATGGAGTTACACACAGGAAGAATATATTATTTACAAGACACGCTCAGGAATGCATTTTAAAGTCCCTACATACGGAAAAATATTCAGAATTATTGATTTTGGCCGCGCTATATTTCGGATTAATGGGCAACGTTTTATCAGTGATGATTTTAAGAAAGGGAATGATGCCGATGGACAGTATGTATTTAGCCCGCTAGTACAGAAATTCACAAAGGAGATTCCTCCAAATCCCTCCTTTGATTTGGCACGGCTTTCTGTAAGTATTATTGATGGTATCTTTCCTAAGAAACCTTCAACAAAGCCTGGCGCAGATATTTTAAGTAGTGAGCCTGGGCTTATAGTGCACGAAACCGTTTCCGAATTATATAATTTACTCTGGACCTGGATGATTGATGATGAAGGGAAGAATATTTTTACGTGCCCAAACGGGAATGAGCGATTTCCTGATTTTGACTTGTACAAACACATAGCAGAATTTGTACATGGCGCAGTACCGTCCAAGCAGTTTTTTACGCCGGCTTTTCAGGTATTTAGGGTTGAAGAGGAGGCGATTAGTGGAAAGGTATATTCATTATTTTGTTAGAATTTAGGAACACCTACACGAACTTCCGTATCATCGGCCCCTGTAAAATCTGGGGCAAAGACAGTCGGTACTGATACAGATTCAACAACCTGATTTACTACTGTACTTGTATCAATAACCGTTTTCGCATTAAAAGCAGGCATAAATGAAATTAGTAGTGCCACACTATTAGAAACGGATTCAGGAAGAACTTGCATAATGCAAAGAACAAGTATTGCACCTAAAATAAAATCTCTTGCAACTGACTTTAGTTTTGGTAGTTCCTTCTCAACATAATAGGTGCTTACACTTGACATTGTGGTTAATGCGACTCCTCCAAAGAGTGGAGCAATCCATACCGGAGTCTTTAGACTAGACATCTGGTCGCAAAATAGGAATTCAGATGCTAGAAATTACGCATCATTTTATAAAAAAATGCATTATAATTGCAGTTAACAGAATTAAAGCAATTCCTATACCAATATATAAGCCGAAATTTATATCTACTGTCTTAGATTCTGGATAATTCTGCTTACGATCACTTTCATATTTTAATTCGGCGTTCATGATTTTATCAAAACTAATATCATCAGTGTCGCCTGTACTCTTTGAACTATTAAAAGTGTCATTAATTACTTTTTGTACAGTGGGGTCTTGGTTTCGAATTGTTTGCTTCTGTCGGCTGTGAACCAGGCGGGTAATTTTATAGAATTAAAGAGGTCAGTTAGTGTTTTTGATTTAGGGATTGTTTGAAATCCTTCGGAAATGATAGAACTATATAGCGCAAAAGCAATTATTGCAATTGTTGTTATTTGTAGTAATTTATGGCTTTTAAATTTCATCTAATAGATTGTCTAGAAATATAAGTAATTAACATATATTGCTGTACAATTAAAATATTAATAGGATTAACTGTAGCCTGCTGTTGATGCTGATTCACCTGGTGCAGCTGCACTTGAACTAGCTGAAAACATAAAATAACCAATTGTTCCAAGAACAGCTACTCCTCCAACTCCTGCACCAATGTATAGGGGAAGGTTTGATGTGGCAGGAGCAGCAGGAGCAGGAGCAGCAGGTTTAGTGTTGTAACTATTCATATAATTCATCAGTGCAGTTAATACATTATCAATTGTCACATCATCTCTCTGGTCTGGAATAGTTTTTGATTTATTAAATGCATCTTCAATTATTTTATTCATATCAGCCTGTGATTTTATTAGAGCATCACCAGTTGGCTGGGGTTCAGTTTTAGATTTTTCTTCCCCTGCTTTATTTACTAAGATATATTTAGCTTTTAAATCAATAAGCCATTTTGGAATAACAGGGTAATCCATTGTTGTTTGTTCCATTGATCCAAATCCTGCAAAAGAGAATTTAAATTCATCTAGTGTTGTTGCTTTTGGAATATATTCACTACTCACAAGATATAGGACATCTATTTTTTGATCATCGGTGTATTGTACAATTCTTAATTTAGTAAATTCACTATTCATAAGTGTGGTAAATGCAGGATATGTTTTATTTATTTTCCTCTTTATAATAGATGCTCTATCAAATCTATCCCCTGTAAGCCAGCTTGGTGCCGTAGTTGCATCGTAAGTATTGGGAATAGAACTTAATAGAACATCTAATGTTACAGAGTTTGGAATTGGTGTCGGTGGTGGTGTCTGAAACCCTTCAACCTGCTTGAAAGAAGCATACGCAGCTAAAGCAATTACTATAATTGTTGTTATTTGTAGTAGTGTATGACTTTTAGATTTCATCTCTATTTATAATTAAGTTATTTCTTCAAACTCAATATTACCCATATCATCATCATCCTTCTTTTCCATTGAGTTACCTGTCTTTACCTCCTCTGCGTCAAAGCCAATATCATCTGTATCAACAAAGAGTAGTTCTTCTTCAACCTTCTTTTCTTCCAAATCAAATGTTGTATTCTTATCGGAGAAGCTCACAGACGGCTTCTCAGAATCTAGATTTAGAATTGGAGGCTCTTCCTTCTTTGGCTCTAAGGAAATAAGTTTGGGAGTAGCAGGCTTTATTTCTTCCACCTTTACTGCACTTATATCAGTAAATGTGTTAACTACTGTATTTTTTACAGGCTCTTCTTCCTCACCAGATTCTTCCTCTGATTCCTCCTCTTCAGTCTCGTACTCAGACTCAGTATCCTCCGTTGAAAGATACTCCTTTAAGATACTCTTAACAGGCAACATTGTACGAACACCCTGAAGAACTCCCTCTGAAATTAGGCCCTCTACTTGGCGCATATTCTTCTGGCGCTCAAGGGGTGAATACGAACTTGAGAAAAGAAAGGTGTTTGTCCATAAATGGCGTGCGCACTCTGTGAGAGTTCTGTGGAGAAAATGCTCGAGCTTAGGAATTGTAATTTGGAGCTTCTTCTGCTTATTTGTAAGACGAATTGAGGAAAGAACCTTTGTATGTGCAATAAAGACCGCCGTTAAAAGTTCCTCAATATAATCACACTGTGTACTGATTAGAATGCGCTGGGTTTCCCGCTGAACCTTGTCGACGTTCCACTCTGAAACCCCTTCAAGTAGTGTCTGAAATTGTAGGAGTTGCTTTTTGGACTCAGGCTCTAATTCCTTGGCATGCTCCAAAATTTCTAGAAAATACTTGTGAATTGCAGGAACAAGAAATTGACATAATTGGCGACTGTACTCTCCCTTTGCTTCTGCATATACACTTGCTCCTTCACCAGTCTCCATACTAGTCTATAGTCGCACCTTCTGGCTCGTTCTCTGAACGCATTAAGAGTTGCGTAAGTTGAATCCATGGAGAAGAGCCGGCCCCAATTGCACGAATTGCCTCAATTACTTTTGGATTTAATTCGCCTCCCTTGCCTTTGATAAATGCATCAAGACATGCATATGGGTCGAGTCCAGCCTTTCTTAGAGCCGGAATATCCTTCCAACTTATGTTATCAGGTAGTGTTTGAGCACCATTTAGAATCCCAAGACTAATTGCAAGGGTCTGTTTCTTTTGAAGCCTATAGGATATGTCGCTGTTCATCTGAATAATTGTACAGCGTGATAAAACTGGGGGCGACATTTTCCATAGTTCACGGACTTCTAAGGCACAAATAACATTTGCCGATGCAGTTTCCAATATACGGCGTAAAAAGGCCTGGGCCTCTTGTGTTAAATCGTCCGCCCCTTCAATCCATACAAAGAGTGGTTCGCAAGATCTTACTTGTTGATGGAGAATTTCACGACCTTCACGTAAAGAACGGTCAATCCGTGTATTCCAGCGAAAAATCCGCGCCTTTGATGTGGCGGCTTCTTCCTTAATCCAACGGCTTTTTCCTGTTCCTGGTTCTCCACAAACAAGTAAGGCACCTTTCCAGTATAATTTCGGCATTGTAGGTGTATATTTATTTGGGCTTAGGTGGTGCTTCTGGTGCAATATTTATACGCAACGGGTCATCATTTTCCTTTGAGGCTGTTCGTGGCGTACCATAGAGCGCAGGACTTGAAGATGCTGAATTATTGAACATTTGTGACGCAGATTCTACTATACGATTTGTTGGCATTATACGAGAACTGTGTGGTTTCTTGTTCTTTGCCTGTGTATTTATAGTAATAGGGTCAAGGTCACCTGCAATCTCCGGCTTTTCAATATCTCTATCGACAAAGACTAAGTTGAATTTCTTGATAATAAACGGTGGAATACTTGGCGCAGTATTTTCTAGGCGGTCAATTTCAATTCGTACTAATTTCAGAAAATCGAGGCCATTTGTACGCTGATCTCGACGAAGGGCGAGTTCATTCATAATAATTCGGTAAAGTTTTCCGTATGAAATGGAGGCTGCCCGGTGCGATTCCATCATTTGTTGGGATTTTACGTATTGATTCATGGTAATAAGTACGGCAGAGAAAATACTAATGAGGCCAATAATTGTTGTTGCGGATTTTTGGGCGCCTGGATCCGGAAAAAGTGAGGTAAGACTCATTGTGAAACTTCCATTAAGAGTTGAAATTACTACGTTGGGTATGGTAAAATAGAAGTTTAAATTGTCGAAATATTGGCTTGATTCGGTGTGGAGCCAACGCATGCAATTTGACCTTTCGGCAATTCCCTTTAATAACATTTCTTGGTGTTCATTCCATGACATTACAATTTCGGAGGAGGTTTCACTATAGGCTTTTCCATCGTCTTTGTCATTATATTTGTCCATATCCCTATATGTTATTTATTTAATATAAATACGCATATATAATAGAAATGAGTGCGAATGCTAATACTAATATGGCTGGGGCGCCTGCGTCTACTGCATCTGTTGCGCCTGCTGCTGCACCTGCGCCAGCACCTGCTGCGTCACCGCCTGTTGCTGCACCAAAGAATGCTAGCCCAACACGCAAGGTTAAAAGAAAAAGTGCTTTTGATATAAGAATAAACGCAATGCTTGCTGATGCTAAAGAATGTCTTCGTAAAATAAGATTCTACACTCTTAAACGTAGTAAAATAATAGAAAAACTTAAAAGGCTGGCTGCGAGTAAAGAGGTTAATGCGGAACTTGCAGAAATGAAGCTTAAGAGTATTAAGAACGATAAGGATTTTGATGGTTTAATTAAAGGCTTTGGTAGTAAGATGAGATTTGGAAAGTAGTCTAAATACTTCCGGAAAAATATACATATTTTAGTAATTTATTATTAATAAAATATGCGTATAGAATAGAAATGAGTGCGCGTATGACAAGAAGTCTTGCCAAAAGTGCTTTAAATGGGATGGCTGGAGCGCCAGCAGGAGTAAATTATCGTAAATTAGCAGGAAAAGCAACACGTAAACCCAAAGTTAATAAAAAGTCTGTAAAAAGTCGTAAGGTGCCTAGAGAGGTTAGAAATGCAATAGAAAAAGTAGAAATGAGATTTGGTAGAGGTCCAACAAAACGTGGAAAGGGAAGAGCTCAAAATAAAGGAAAACGCATAGATGCAAATAGAGCAGTTGCTGCAAATTTATTCCGTAGAAAACGGGCAGCAGCAAATATGGCCCAAGAAAATGTTAATTTTGCAAAGGCAACAAGAGAACAAGAAAGAAAAATGATAGCTAATAATGCAGCCTTTAATGCTGCTATAGCAGCGGAAGAGGAAGCACTTCAAGCCGAAGAAGCTGCTGCAAATCTTCGTAGACGTGCAAATGCATTTGAGCGTGAGGCGGCTGGCCAGCGTGCTGCAGCCGCCTATGCAGCACGTGCTGCTGGAGAACGAGATTATGCACGTGCTTCGCTTCCAGCAGCTAACTCGCCAGTAGGCTCTTATCATGGAAATAGTATGAATGCATTAGTTGCGGGACTTGAAGGTCTAGGCAGACGTTAGCAACCCTTATAACTCCTGTAACAAAGAACTATACTGCTCCTCATCATGCTCTGCATTGCGTGCCAGATTCTGACTCGCCATGAGAGGATTGTTGTAAACCGCAGAAAGTGTTTCACGCTGGTTCCGCTCGGCCGCCACATCAAGTTTCAATGGCACACGGTACTTCACTAAGCCAATATCACCAACACCTGTTGTAAGCCCAACAACACGATTCACAGCATTTGAACGGTCATTGACCGAATCAGCATTAATACGCTTTGTGGTCTGCTTAATGTTTCCATCAAAGACAGCCAAAGACCCGCCATTTCCGTGTAAGGGCGTACGACCAATAGCAATCTGCTCCTTTGTAGGATTCGTGCGCATATTGTACGCATTATCGTGGCTCGTAAAATCCTTATTAATCGAGTTGGGTGTTCCAAAATAATCCGACTTCGCAGAAATCTGGGCCTTTTGTGTCGGCTTGGCAATATCATCAGGGTCATAGACCTTGAGTTTATTGGGGGCGGAGGCCGACGAAGCAATACCATTATAGTCAAAGAAAATGGTGCCCTCCTTAACCGTCGTACGAGCAACATCGTGAGGGTCCCACACAGTAATGGCCGGCGCACCACCAGCATATCCAACAGGGGTTCCTGTTTGGCGTATTGTTCCCTCGGACTCTGCACGACGTGTAGGGCGGGCATCATCATTATAATGCACGGTAACACTTCCAGAATCGGCGGGTACTAAGTTTAAGCCCATAACACGCTCTCCAGTAAGATTGCGTTCATTTGGTCTTATCTCAATGCCTGAGCGACCATAGTCATTCTCTTTTGCATCCGTATTTGCCGTTGTATATGTCGTCATATCAGCATTACGGAAACCCGCACCACCCCACTGCTGGTTCATTGGAAGACGGTATGAGCCAGCTACGTACGACTGACCATACTCTTGTGAAGTAGCAGGGCCAACCGCATCAGTATTTGTTTCAGGGCGTGTAGTGTGCTTAAGAACCTGTACAGGGCGTGTGGCCTCCTTAATAAGATCACCCGTCGTAACAAAAAGGCGGGAGCCAGTTTCATCAACGTAGAAACTATCAGGGCGGTACTTACGAACCTCGCCTGCATCTTGGGCAGCACCACCAATAAAATGCTGTCCAGGAACAACCGGTTGATTGTAACTTAGCTTCGGGTTATCCTGTGTGCGTAAATCATCTGTACGCTTCATATTTTTCATCATGTACTGATTTACTTCAAACTGCTGGAATCCACCTTTTCCACTATTTCCAAAGCCCTCATTCACTGCAGGAGCAACACGGGTCGGCTCAAAAGGGCGTTCACCACTACGATTTCTAGGCTCATTCATACGACTTTGTACAAAATCTGATGATGACTCTAGACCATAGGGATTGCCATAGGGCGCCCGTGCAGTGTCAAACATAGTTTCAACCTCCCGCTTCTTAATCTGATTTATACCGGAACCAGTAAAGGAGTCTAGCACACTACTGTTTGCATTGGGTGCAACATTCTGTTTTACACGTCCTCCAAAAAAGGGAACCATGTTATTGTGAGTAAATTCCTTTGTATTCATCTGCTTTCCAGTAAGTTCACTTGTTATAACATTTCCCTGTACATAGTTCGGCTGTTCTTCATAACCACCAAGATTCATTGCAACATCCGGCGTCATTGAATCAATGGGTTCAGGGCTGGGAACAGTAGGCCCAGCAAGAAGAGTAGGAGGCATATAACTTGTCATTAGTCCCTTTTGCGAACTAGGGTTCGGTTCAGAGGGTGGTAGCGATGTTCCCATAAGAGTATTGTAGGGAATATCAAGTTTCTGGTCATTTCCAGTTACTGAAGCACCTTGGGGCGATGTTGCAAGAGGGTTTGTATCGGGGCCACGCTGTGCCTGTGTCTGAAATCCTTCATCTTGTTTCCCCGAAAGTTTTGTAATAACATATCCTAGCCCCGCCACAGCAAATAATGCTACTGCCTCCATATTCTATTGAACTAAGTCAAAATAATCTTATTATAGGAAATACGTGAGGTACTTTATATAATAATATTTGAATGTGTCTAATGCGACTTCATACGTTCCTTATCCAGATTCTTCGAAGGAATAAAGAAATCAAAGGGGGTTTCAAAGGTCTTTTGGGGCTGGTGAGGCACCGAGTCAAAGCGATTCCATCCAGTTGCACGAAGGGTGCAAGGAGGATTTGATAAACGGTTAAAGAGCGTGGGAAAAGACTCGTCAGGGGCTGAAACGTAGGGCGTAGTATTCATACTATTCGTATCAGGATTGTAAAGAGTCTTAGGGTGAATACGATTTCCGAAGCGATTAATGCCTTTTAGATCAGATTCTACGTCGGTTCTCCATTTACCTTCTGGCCAACTATTTCCACTTTGTTGAATGCGAACTGTTGCATCAACAGGGAAACTTGTAGGACAGTTAGCATCCGGAGGATTCACATAATAGCGTAGTGCATAACTTGTAATTCTCATATCATCAATTTGATGAAAGTCGTCAAATTTACCTCTTGTTAATGCTTGTTGTTTCACTGATATCATCTTACTACCTCTAAGTTAATATTTTTCAGGTCCGCCACAGGTCTCTTTACGTAGTGGCTCTGGGCCAATCACTGAAGGGTACGCCCACATTTGGGAAAGAGCTAGTGGCACCGGTGTGCTATCAATACGGACATCTTGCTTAGGGTTCTTACGCTTAATGATTTGGGAATTTGGGGGAAGGTGGTGGCGCTCGGTGCAATCCGAGTTTGGCCGAGTAAGCCCCTTTAAATCCGATTCAAGATCGGAGGTGTTGCCACGTGCAAGGGCAACAGTGTTTCCACCAACAATTCCTAAAATGTGGCGAGATGGTCTAGGATGCTCGACCTCAGTTACTAGGCGCTGAAACGTCTGGGGATTTTCATAAGGGTCGTTTTTGTTTGCAACACGATTTACGGAATCGTAGGCTTCTGATAGGGCAGCCATATTCTACATAATGTTTAGATAGTCTAACAAATAATTTTGTTGCATTTTGGGCAAATTGAATATTGCTCACCCTTATCTGGTTGAACAATGATTGAATTACTGAAGCGTATTTTGTCTGTTTCTTTCCATCCATATGTCTTTGCAGTTTCTAGAGCCTTTTCCACATTTAAATATCTTGCAAAGAAATATTCATATATATCTCCGCCATCTAAATTTACTCCACAATGCTTACAGCAATCCATACTGTTTTAGAATGGTATACTATTTTAGATAGACATGGTACCTCCTGTTCGCTGGTTTCACCTTTTATCGGTCTGGATATTTATTGCATCAGCCTTATACCCTTTTCATAAGATATCAACTTTTCCTCTAAATCTTTTGGCGCTTGTTGGAATTACTACATTGAAGATGTCTGAATCATCTTGGAAAAGCCTCCATATTGTTCTTATACACTTGTTACCGTTTTTATGGATTCCTTATGTAATAAATAAAGAATCTATAAAGTTATTTTTCGGAGTAATTGTTTGCTATTTCATATTTATGAGTTATTTGCAAGAAGACCCTATAGATGTTTACAGGGTGTTACAAGAAGAAGAACATAAGACTTATAGGGAGTATGTAGTAGCACGATTTGGAATAAGTTATTAGCAGTTCACATCACGGATGTAAGCACGGCTTGGTAGCCCTCCACGAATCCAACCAGGCGACGCATCCTCCGTGATAAGATTATTGGGGTTCTGGATATTCTCCTTAAGATTGGGGATCATAGGTGTATAAATACCGTCAAATTGCGTTTCCGTGACAGTGCCACACTCTTTTCCTTGGCGAACCTGCTCACTGTGAAGAAGAAGCGTTTCTACATCGGCATTTCCACGGCCACCACCCATATAGGGCACACCAAGAAAGGGACGCGCCTGATTGCGAACAATGCACTTATTATTCTTAAATTCGGCTTGGTTGCGTAGTACCGAATCAGAATCAATGTAGGCATTGTTCATTCCAAATCCCTCACGAGGGTAAAGCATATACTCTTGAACGGCTAAGGGATTAACGTTTTTGGCGGCCGGAACAAGATTTGTGACGGCATAGCGACCAGGTCCAACAGACTGCTTAAAATATTGATCAATGCCACAAGCATCATCTTTAGGGTGCGTTAGGCGATTGATCTCCATTTGTACTCTGTCATAGGAAAAGGTTTTGAAATTCCTTGATCTAAAATAGATGAAGGAATCACAATCAAAAAAATTTTGCAGTTGTATTAAACAAGTTGCAAGGTATGTTCGGCCTATTAGCGGGTCCAAAGAAGGTGCCGCAATAGCAATATGCGTTAAAAAGGTTCTCCAGTCCCGGGGACGAACTCTAAAGCGGTTTTCATGTAAAAAAAAGGGCGGGCCAAGAGTTCAGACTCAAAAACTGAAGCGTTAAGAATCAACATTTAACCAAGGAAGAGCACCACCATCGGTTCCGGGAAGACATGCTTCACGACCACCTTCCTTGCACGTTTTACCAGGAATTCTGTATAGCCAGTTTTGGTAAGAATCAACATCATTTGGAATACTTGTCGAAGGCATTGTTATAAATTCACGCTGACTCTGAGAACGTCCAAACACATCGGTGGGATCTCTTGCAAATTCAGTTCTGAAAAAATCATCAAGTGATGTTTTCACATTTGGATCCGAGACTGAGGCCGCCGACGGTCTTCCTGGATTGTACTTAATCTCATCGATTAATACATTCATAAAAGGGTTTTTAGCAGTAGGGTATGTTGCTAAAGCATTTCCAGGCTTGTAGTTCGAGCCAATCCGATCCACATTTGGCTCAGGGCTAGACAGATCACTAAAGGCCTCCTTCTTCGTATTATTTTTATAGATTGCTACAAGGGATGGTGATATGAGAAACATTGTTATTGCTAATGCCACGTAGAAGACTACACGGCGTTTAAATACAACAATTGATAAATAACCTACTAGCCCAAGAAGCACAAGTAGAAGAAAGACATGATTTACATGCTCACTAACACACGTTGTAGTAGTGCTGTGTAATAAATGTGTTTGGGCTAATACTGTCGGGGACTCCCAAACATATGGGTCGCATAATATAGAATCTGTCATTGTACGAGCGCTCTACCTGTTAGTACTTAAAATAAGTGTTTGTTACTTCTTTCCAGTCTTCTTAGACACGGGTAGAATCGACGCATACTCGTCTGTTTCGGCCTTTGTACTAGTTGTTGCAAGGGCAGCCATTGTTCCAACTTTTGCAGATGTCTTAAGACCCTTCTCTTCCGCCTTCTTTCTAAGACGCTTCTGGATTAAACTAAGGCGGGCCTCAGATTCACGTCCCTGAGCCTTTGCTTGTTGCATATTGTCAGTACCAAAAGCGCTACGGAAGGTTTCCATGAGTTCAACAAAAGCCGGATGCGACTCAAATTCCTTCATGAGTTCCTCGGCCTCGGCAGCAAGTTCTTGTGGCTTGAGTTCCCCACGATGAACCTTCTCCTGAAGCTTCTTCGCAACCCGCATCATAGCCTTTTGAATCGTTGTAGGGTTTAACATTGAGGCCTTCATGAGGATTTCAAAGGCACGCTGGGGATTTGATTCACAATCGGCCATTTCCTCCGCCGAAAGTCCAAAATCTTCCGGTTTAAATTCACGGACCATGTCCTCAGCGAGTTTTGCGAGCTTTCCCTTTAGGAAGCGCTCAGGAAGTGGTGGCATCCCCGCACCGTTTTCACCCTTTCCACCAAAGGCCTTGAAGAAAGTCTTGGAGATAGAATCAAAGTCAAGGTTGCTCATCGACTCCTGGGCGTCCTTCATCATCTTGTCCATCCATTCCTTGCTGAATGAGCCGGCGACACCATCATTAAAGGCGACACAGAGATTTAGGATTGATGTATATTCATGCACTGCCTTGCGTGTCTTTTCACCTACAGATGACCATAGTTCTTGACTAATAGTTACACCGGGAAGAACCTGTCCAGGAGTCTTATCGAGTGACTCAGAGGGAAGTCCCTTACGAATTGTTAAGACCTTTGCAGTATAAACAGTGCAGCGGTCATGCTTATCAATTGCAAGGGCACCATTTACATCATCTGTGAGTTCGGGAAAGGTTAGAATTAGGTCTGCAGCAAACTCTTCATACTTCGCATGAAAGGTATCCAGCAGGTTTGGGGTCGCCATTGGTCTCTGATGACTGATAATTATTTCTTTATACCGTGTTGAACGCTTTGGCTAAAATTTGTCTCGCTTACTCTCAGTTGCAATTGCAATTCCAAGAGCATCATTAATCGGCGCATTCATCTTAAGAACCTTAATCTTCTTCTTGGGATTAAGGACCTTTTGTGCAGCCCAGCGATGGTGTCCATCGACAACAAAGTTATCTTTTGATACAACAATCGGCTTCTGACCCTTTGTAGGGCTTGCCTTAAGCGTCTTTACAACCTTCTTAACAATCTTCCTGTTAATCTCATTCTGAGATGGCTTTAAGGACCCTGTAGGCATTTTCAGCGTCTTTGAACGAATGTGAAATCTTTTGAAAATCTTTTGCGAGAATTTTTTTGTGTCATAGATTTGTGGCATAAGTCGTCTAGGAATTTTTTGGGATCCTCTACAAAATGACGACTTTCTACACATATTATCGGGATTATTATTTTTTTTTGTTTTGGCCTGATACGATTTAACATCTGTTTTCCATTTTTTAAAGGGCTTTGATTTTGCCCATGGCTTCATTAATTAGTACGCACATTTAAAAAAGGGACTTTGGCGTACGTGCCTTTTCACAAAGTTTGCAAAGAACCTTGAGGTAATTCCAGATCGCCTTCTGGTTTGCCTCGGTCATTGTGTGCCAATGCTTATCAAAGATGAAAAGGGCGGGCGACATTTCATTGAACTGTCCACTAATCTTCGCCTTTGCAAATTGTACAACATAATCCGCATCTTCATTGGCAATCTGCTCATATAGATCCTTGTACACATGCTCGTAGAAAAGGTCAAGAATGAGCTTGGGATTGATCTTCTTGGCGCCATAAAGGGCCTCTAGCGCTCCCTTAATAGGCTTTTCCTCAGGATAGGTTTCGGAAAGCTCCTCAAAAAAACGGATTAGCTGTGTATTAAATGCACCTAGGGCAGACATCTTTACATATGATATAATGGGAAATCTTTAGACTACTAATCGCTGCGCTTATCATTGCACTTATTAACTGCGGCTCGGCCCCCGCTGAATACCCATTTCACGCTCACGTTGATACGACTCCATTTGCTTATCGAAAAGATCCTCTTTCTTTGAACGGCCACGGCTCGATGGGGACGGCTCTACGCTCCCTGGAAATCCTCCTGATGCCCTGTCACCTGGTGCAGCTGATCCATTTAAAAAGGAAAAGGCCCCAGGAATTGATGAACCACCATTACCCTGTGTAGATGTATCTGTGTCAAGACCACTATAGCCAAAACTTCTTGAAAAATTTGTCTGTTCAGCCACACTAAAGGCCTCTGGCTCACCTCCCATACCTGGGGAAGTTGTTTGGCCCGACTCTTTACTAACGCCTTCCTTCATCTTTTTCTCATAAAGCCAGTTCATTACATCTGCATCTGTACGGGGCTCTGGCTCACCAGAAATAATAAGAGTTGGAACCTTTTTGAGCCATCCTGGAAGAGGCGGACGATTCGGAGATGGGTCTGCACATATAAATCTAAAGAGATTCTTCCAAGGTGTTTGCGATAATTCAGTTATAAAGGCTTTTGACCATTGACAGCGATTACTATAATAACATATATGTACTGGTTGGGCGCCTGACATCTCTCCTACTGAAGAATAATAGGTCTTCTTAAAAATACAAACGCAGAGTAAAATTGAGAAACAGTTTTTTAATAATCTTTCTAAAAAGATGATCAGCTCTAAGAAATTTCAACCTGCTCGGAAAGTTGCGGCGCCAATTGTAACAGAATCTGTATTTAAATCTGTTACACAGCAGTCAAAGCTTGTTCTAAATTTCACGCTGAGTCCCACGGATGTTGCATATGCAAATACACTCCGTAGAGTTATTCTAACGGAGGTTGAAACGGTCGGATTTCGTGCCGAAATTCTTGAGAACGGCGCAACATCGGATGTGGCCATTTCCAAGAACAGCACACCAATGAGCAATGAAATGCTATCTCACCGTATTGGCCTGCTTCCAATCTTTGTGTCAAATCCGCTTGAATGGAAGCCCGCCGAGTACTCTTTCAAACTTGATGTGACAAATACTACGCCAAACCCTCTTGATGTAAAGGCGGGTGACATTCAGGTCTTTAAGAATCGTGGGCCAGATGAAGAGCCATTAAAGATTCCTAGCACCGAGTTCTTTCATCCCGATCCAATCTCAAGGGATACGGCTCTTCTTGCAGTTCTAAAGGGTGCTATTGTAAACCAGGAGAATGAGCGATTTGCTTTTGTAGCAAAGGCCACAGTTGGGACTGGTCGTGAGAATGCTCGGTTTAGCCCAGTATGTCAGTGTTCTTATAAGTACACTCTTGATACGAGTCCCGAGCGTCGTAAGGAGTTCTTTAACACGTGGCTCCATTCACACAAGAAGGTTGATCCGGCATCGCTTGAAACAAATGCAATCAAGAAGGGGGAGTTTGAGCGGGAGTTTGCGACTATGGAGATTGACCGGTGCTTTCTTACCAATGAACGTGGAGAGCCCTATAGTTTCGACTTTGTTGTTGAGAGTCTTGGGGTTCTTGACCCCTATTATATTGTTGCTCGTGCGATCCAGGTCATTCAACTAAAGCTTACGAAGTATGCGTCGATTGATGCTGGCGACCTTCCTGAAACTGTGACCATTCGCCCTGCAGATGCACACATGAAGGGCTACGATTTCATGTTTAAGGGTGAGGACCATACGCTTGGCAATCTGTTACAGACGTGGATGGATGCGAATCTTCTTGATGTGGGGCAGATTACCTTTATTGCTTATAAGGTTCCTCATCCACTCAAGGATGAAATGCTTCTTCGTGTTGGCGTAGAAGATGGAAAGGAGACTTCGGCGCGGGCTGCGATTGTAAAGGCGGTTCGGGCTCTAAGTGATATGTTTAAGGGGTGGGGTGCATCATGGGCGTCTTCAGGAACTATTGCATCTAGTGTTCCGGTATCAGGTACTGTAAGGGGAGCGCTAGAAGCGAAACGTACAGTTTAAATTATTTCACTAATAATAGAATATGTCAAGTATTACGGGTAGTTCACTCGGCCAGAACGCTCTAAGCAAGCGTTCATACATTGCTACGGCGGTATTCAACGCCTATTTTTATTCGTATACAAGTGCTATAAATAATAGTAATCAGCGTATTTATACGCTTGCGGTTAATCCTTTAGCCACTGCCGCAAATTGCAAGGCGGGCCACATACTTACGGAGAACGGACGTAAACTTGTTCCTGGTGCAAATACGGATAGTGCGAATCTTTTAAGAACGTACATGGTTGGTGTCTATGATCCTTCATCCGGCCTATCTGGATTCATTGACCCTAATTCGAGTGTGTTTGCGCCTTACAACACAAATCTTCCTAACTTTATTACGCGTGCTGGAGAACCTAACACTACAACTGCTCCTGATGGTTCAACAAATGACATGGGGCCTTCGGTTTTTACGAGTGGGACGGTTACGGCAAGTGGAACGGTCACGGCTAAGAAGTTTTTAACATCGTCTGTTGGTTCAGGAACAGGCAGTTCAGGAACCCCTTTAACCGCCTCTTCTGGGTCTGCTAGTTTAGCGGGAACAGGTGGTGTTCAAATATGGACCACACAAGTTACAGCAACTTCATTAATATTTGTTACGAACATTACTTCTTCACCAAGTGCTACAAATGGCGTTCTAAGTGTTGTTGCTGGTTCTGGCGCAAATGCTGGTTCATTTACTGTATATGCAAATGCTGCAAATACTAATACATTTCACTGGCTTGTTATTAATTAAATAAAAAACCCAATAGCAACTTTTATAAAAAGTTCATATTGGTGTTTTCAAATATTTACAAAATCTTTAATCAACCTCCTCAATCACAGGCTCTTTTACAGGATCTACAGGTGGTGCAGAAGCATCCGTCGCCCCATAAAGCTTCATAAGAATCGGCCGAATCGCATTTTCAGCCTCCTTCTGCTTATCAGCATACGTTTCCTTCTCACCAAGAGGGTTTGCATCAAGCCAGTCAATGTATTCCTTGATTAGACCAGTCGCCTTCTCAACATCCTCCGCAGAAAGTTTCTCCTTCGTCTTCTCATCATTAAAGGTATTGCGTGAGTTGTAAAGGTACGACTCAAGGCTGTTCTTCGCCTCAACCTTTTCCATGGCAGCCTTGTCATCCGCCGCCGCAAGTTCAGCCTCCTTTACCATGCGCTCAATATCATCCTTCGATAGCGCACCCTTCTCATTTGTAATCGTAATCTTCTGCGACTTACCCGTCGACTTCTCAAGCGCCGAAACATTTAGAATACCGTTTGCATCAACGTCATATGTAACCTCAATCTGGGGAACGCCACGGGGCATTGGAGGAAGGCCCTCAAGGCGGAATTTGCCCAGTAGGCGATTGTCCTTGGTAAACTGGCGCTCACCCTCAAAGACGCAAATATCGACCGCCACCTGATTATCAGAAAAGGTAGAAAAGGTCTGCGACTTATTCACAGGGATTGTTGTGTTACGCTTAATAAGGACTGTCATGACATTACCCGATGTTTCAATGCCAAGAGAGAGTGGCGTAACATCGAGTAGCAGAAGGTCCGAGGTTGCATCATTCTTGTTGTTCCCGCTAAGAATGTGTGCCTGTACTGCAGCGCCATAGGCAATCGCCTCATCAGGGTGAATGCTCTGGCAGAGTTCCTTGCCATTGAAGTACTCCTTTAGTAGTGCCTGGACACGAGGAATACGGGATGAACCACCAACAATCACTACGTCATTAATGTCACCCTTACCCATCTTAGAATCCTTAAGAACCTGCTCTACAGGGCCCATGCACTTCTTGAAAAGGTCCTCGCAAAGGCTCTCGAATTTTGCACGAGTTAGCGTCGTGCTAAAATCTAGCCCATCAGCAAGGCTATCTACCTCAAAGGTCGTCTGGCTTGCCGTGGAAAGCGTCTTCTTTGTGCGCTCGGCAGCAAGGCGAAGGCGGGCAAGAGCCTTCGCATTAGAACGTACATCAATCTTCGTCTTCTTCTTGAATTCATCAATCGCCCACTCAACAATGCGATTGTCAAAGTCCTGCCCACCAAGGTGCGTATCTCCGCTGGTTGCACAAACCTCAAAGATACCGTCCTCAACCTTTAGGAGTGACACGTCAAAGGTGCCACCACCAAGATCAAAAATAATCACCTTGCGCTCGCCGGCAGTCTTTGCCTCGTTCATGCCATACGCAATGCACGCAGAGGTCGGCTCAGCAAGAAGACGTAGCACATTAAGGCCGGCAATACGCCCCGCATCCTTTGTGGCCTGGCGCTGAGCGTCATTGAAATAGGCCGGTACAGTAATAACGGCATCCTTGACCTCCTGACCAAGATAGGCCTCAGCCATGCCCTTTAGCTTTGAAAGAACCATTGCAGATACTTCCTCAGGATACATCTTCTTTGTTTCGCCCTTCCACTCAACAACAATCTGTGGCCGGTTATTGCCATCATCAACAACCTGAAACGGCCACGTCTTCATATCACGCTGAACAAGAGGATCGTTAAAGGCACGACCGATTAGGCGCTTTGCATCATAGATAGTATTCTTAGGATTTGACGCACTCATTGACTTTGCAGCCTCACCTACAAGGCGCTCTTCGCCAAAAGTGATTACTGAGGGTACAGTACGATTTCCAGTATCTGAGGCAATAATTTCAACACCGCCATTTTTCCAAACGGCGACCATAGACATACAAGTAGCAAGATCACAACCAATAACGTAGTTCGTAGCACTAGACATCTTCTATTAATATAGAGGTGATACTTTTTTAGACCCTTGTGTCCCTTACGAAAAAAATTTGATATAGTTCATAGTGCTTAAATCACCTTAAACCCCAATTAGCCGGCGCTGTTCAAAGACCTTCATTGAGTTCACAATATTGATTGCATGGTTTAGCCGAATAGACCCCTTCTTTTCAGGGCGAAGCATTGTTAGATAATGATTGTGAAGCATAAAGACGCCCGGTTTGTAACTCTCATCAAGTTCGGCAAAAGTTGTTGACCGTGTCTTATTCACAGATTCATACGCCTTAAGAATCTCGGCCGTCTTTGCCCGAAGCGTCTGCTCATAGTCCCAGAATAGTGCACGCTCTTCACCATAATGCTTCAGATATTCAATAACCTTTCCCGACTTCCTCAGGCGAAGAAAGCGCTCTACAGGGTGCGCCTCACCCCCACGAAGCCCACGAAGAAGAAGGTACGACTTTGAGCGGATTTTCCAGCGAGCACCCGTTCCATCCTTGAATACGAGTCCCTGCCAGCAAAAGCCTTCTGAAACACTGCACGTCCTTACAAGAGCCTGGCTTTCACCTTCATTTGTAAAGGCTTGGGGCAAGGATCTGGGGGCCTCTAGGCAGCGTAGTTGAACTTGCCAAAGGCTGCTATCTTCCTCTAAGGTCACTAGACCTTCAAGACTCGTATAACCAAAGTGCACCATTGTTAATTCTGGTGAACGGCATTTCACAACAATACGATGCTCAGGGTGCTGGATTACAAAACTGGCAAATACTGCTGAAGCACTAAGATTGTTAAGACGCTCAGACATAAGGGTCTTTAGACAATCTAGAGTCCGAATGGGTGTAGATGCAAGGCACTCTTCAAAGAGTGTCGCAAACGACTTTGAACTATAGAAGGTATTCTTGGCACCAATCTGAGTACGTGTAGCTAGACGTAATACGCCATCACTTGTCATAAAAGCCTGAATCATACAGCCATCAACAAAGTCTTGAATCTGTGTAAAGGTCTTAAGAAGAGGCGGAAGACCAGACTTAGACTTTGGTGGCGCCATACACACAACATTTGTTGTAGTAGTATCAATGACTACTGAACGAAAGAGTGGTACATTAATACTTTCACAGTCCATTTTACTTTTATCCTTTACATAACGTACAACAGCGAGTCCAGGTGCATCCTCCGACACAATGATACGAAGACCCGCCTCATTTACTAGAAAGGTCTTTAGCGACTCCCACTCAGGAAACATTTGGCACAGACGTTGAAACTCATTCACTTCAACACTCATTTAGAATTGTTTATAGTATTTTTACATGTCAAACTATCTGTCAATTTTTTAGAAAGGATTAGTACCGTTTATCAAGGTACACGTATTTTCATAGTAGCCGATAGGGAGGCCCCAATGACCGATACAGAAAAAGAAGAAGACTTATCCTTCGAACTAGGCGACTATATACTTATTGAAGGTGGGCGCTATGATAAGTTAAAAGGTCGTATTTACTATATTGAGCCATCTTCGCTTATACGAATCTTGCCCGATGGAGTTTCTGACCGTCTTATTGACCTTAAAATCATTGATGATGATTTTGACCCGTCACTAAAGATTGAACAGCCATACTTAATTTCAAAGCGCACAAACCCTGCCTTTGTTGCATTAATTGACGCCCACGTCGGCCAAAAGGCAGAAACCTTTAGTGAAACTGGAGAGCCTGGACCAGTATATATGATTAAATCGGTGAATGAAAACGATGATAGTCTTTTATTAGAAGATGAGGCCGGTACTGAACTTCTTCTTGAATGCAATTTCACAGGAATTCCCTTAGACGAGTCCTTTGCAGTGTTACGTACACGTGATTTACGGGAACCTGTTAATGAAGACGATACGGTCACAGAAGAAGAGGAATTAGAAGAAGAGGACACCTTTAATGACGTATTCGAAGACATCTTGGAAACCGAGCTACAAGAAGAAAAAGAATATATAATTCGTGAAGTTCCATCTGCCCAGAGATTCTACCCAGACATTATTCAACGTAATGACATGTTACAGGATTTCATATTATCCTTAGATGCCGCCGCACAAAAGAATCCTGAAATGCATAAAAAGATCCGTGTCTTTGTTGAACAATGCATGATTCTTCGCAATTCAATTGTACAATATTCAAAGAGTGGAGAACCAGTAGGATCAGTACCAACATCTTA
>Ga0114960_10000202_pt1 | contig 47614 bp, 43 predicted proteins | sample C_130625_MF_Meta_FD_92637 | JGI IMG/M metagenome (GOLD analysis project Ga0114960, IMG submission 92637) | Freshwater microbial communities from Lake Croche, Canada to study carbon cycling - C_130625_MF_MetaG | ecosystem: Environmental > Aquatic > Freshwater > Lake | place: Lake Croche, Canada...
AAAGTTGCCTTCGAAAAATCCCCAGCCGAACCACCCCTGAACTTTGGGGATCAGACTCTTGTGCCAGAGGTAGACGCCATAAGACACGACACCGAGCATCACCATTGGTCGTGAACCAAGAGTGACCGACGTCAGGCGATCGGGTTTTCGGCGCAGAGCGATAGGTGCGATGAGCAGCACAGCGAATAACCCGAACGCGATCTGACGTGCGAACTCTGTGCCATCACCGAATGAGAACGGCGTGCCAACCGGAGCGATGGGGCGACGGAGACCGGCGGCGCAGGTGAAGGCAAACACGCAAGCCGTAGCGATCCACCACAGCGCCGGTGTGCGGACGAGCGCCTGGATCCGTTGGTTAAACCGCTCGTCACGTTCGGTCCGCGCTCGAAGCACAGCGAGACCAAGACCGAGGGCGAAGAGATCAAGCTGGCCGGGTAACCACAAAAGCGCGATGCGGCCGAAGGATGGATGGAATCCGTACATGGCCAGTCGCCATGCGGTGCTGGCGAGATAGAGACAAATGCAACCGGCGAGGAGGGCCGAGTCGGTTCGGACTCGCTTCAACTTTCCCACCAGGAACTTTGCAGAAATGGCGATGAACGGAAGCACGGCGTAGAAGGCGATCTCTGTGCACAAGGTCCACGCCTGCACCATGCCCCCGAAGAAAAGATCCGCGTCATAGACCTGAATCAGGCCGTAAAAAACGACGAACTGATAGAGCGAGGCGATGGAAGTACCGAGAAACAAAACCATGCAAGTGAGCACGAACCAGTACGCGGGATAGATGCGCAGAATGCGCCGCAACCAGAAACGACCAATCCCGTCGATCGGTCGGTCGTCGAGGATCCGCTTTACGAACGGTGCTCCCAGCAGGAAACCCGAAAGTACAAAGAAAACGGCGACACCGATATCGAGTTGCTCGAGAATGACGCCGAATCGGGAACGGGTCGTTGTTCCGGTATCGAACCCGACGTGATGCGCCACTACCGCAAACGCTGCGAGCGCTCGCAGGCCGTCAATGCCGTGAATGTGTGCACGGGCAAAACTTCGTATGGACCCCATTTCCTTTGTACTTTAGGTGCAGGAAGTCGTCGGGCGCTTCACAAAAATCGCTTTGTGAGAGGCACGGCCGAACGAATCGATGCCCCGATTACTCGGAGGCGAGACGGAAGGGGAGTGGCGGTGCGGCACTACGATCCTTTCCACACCGACGAGGAGATCTGCCATGCCCTGGCCCGCTGACAACGACGACACCATTTTCGGCCTCATCGATTCCGAGGTTGAACGTCAGAACACCACACTGCAGCTGATCGCGTCTGAGAACTTCTCGTCACCTGCCGTGATGCGCGCCACCGGCTCTGTTCTCACCAACAAGTACTCCGAGGGTTATCCCGGCAAGCGGTACTACGGCGGCAACGAGATCGTCGACGAGATCGAAGACATCGCACGCGAAAGAGTGAAGGAACTCTTCGGCGCCGAGCACGCCAATGTGCAGCCTCACTCGGGTGCCAACGCGAATCTGGGCGTGTACCTCGCACTTCTTGAGCAGGGCGACACCGTCATGGGTCTCAGCCTTGATCATGGTGGTCACCTCACCCATGGTTCACCCGTCAACATTTCGGGTCGCTTCTACAACTTCGTCGCCTACGGCGTTGCGCCGTCTGATGAACGCATTGACATGGATCAAATGCGCGAAATCGCATTACGTGAACGCCCGAAGATGATCATCGCTGGCGCTACCGCCTATCCGCGCATTATCGATCCGGCTCCAATTCGCGAAATCGCTGATGAAATTGGCGCGCTTTTGATGTTCGATGCAGCGCATATCGCTGGTCTCATCGCCGGTGGCGTTCATCCCAATCCAGTCGAGTACGCCGACGTCGTGACCTTCACGACGCACAAGACCTTGCGCGGCCCCCGCGGCGGTTGCATCCTCAGCCGCGCTGAACACGCGGCCGCAATCGATAAGGCGATGTTTCCTGGTCTGCAGGGCGGCCCGCTTGAACATGTCATCGCGGCAAAGGCGGTTGCATTCCGTGAAGCAGCCGACCCGTCGTTCAAGGGCTATGCCCAGCAGATCGTGAACAACTCGGGTGCACTTGCTGAAGCACTTGCAAAAGAAGGATTCCGTTTGGTTTCAGGTGGCACCGATAATCATCTCTGCTTGGTTGATCTGCGCGGCTTCGATGCTGAACTCACGGGTAAAGAAGCGCAGGCAGTTCTCGACCTTGCTGGCATCACGCTCAACAAGAACACCATTCCCGACGATCCGCGTTCACCGTTCGTCACGAGCGGTGTTCGAATCGGCACTCCTGCAGTGACGACTCAGGGAATGACAGAACCGGAAATGGTGCAAATCGCTGCATTGATTGCCCGTGCACTTCGTGGCCGTGCCGACGATGCAGCCATCGCCGCAGTGCGCGCCGATGTTGCTGCACTTTGCGCCAACTTCACCCCTTACGGCTGAGTCGGGGAGTCTTCGATACCGTGCCGAGCATCGGCGCATACGCAATTGTCTTGGCGGTCGTTGCCGCTACGACTTTTGTGACGCTGTTCGGAGTCCGACGTTTGTCATTTCGAATTGGCGCGGTCGTGAGTCCCGATGCGCGACACGTCCATGAACGGCCAACGCCAACCCTCGGCGGCGTTGCAATGTTGCTCGGTGTCCTTGCGGGCATGTTCACCGCGTGGTGCATGGGATCGTTCGATGTTGTATTCAACGGCAGTACAGAACCGCTCGGGTTGGTACTCGCGGCAATTCTTATTGCTGTTGTTGGTGTCATCGATGATCTAAAAGAAGTTTCCGCGCCAGCAAAAATTGCAGGCATCGTTGTTGCCGCAAGTGTGTTGGTGATTTCTGGCATTTCAATTCTTGTGTTCCGCATTCCGTTCGCAGGCGTCTTCGTCCTTTCCACTGATTGGTCGTACCTGATCTCGGTCGTGTGGGTGGTTGGAATGGCCAACGCCATCAACCTCATCGATGGTCTCGATGGTTTGGCTGGCGGCATTGTTGCCATCGCCGCAGCAACGTTCTTTCTCTATGCCCACGAACTTGGTGGCGAAGGGCTGTTAGCCGCCGGCAACGTTGGTCCGCTCGTCGCCATCGTTGCGCTTGGTGCCTGCATCGGATTTCTTCCCCACAACATCCATCCTGCAAAAATCTTTATGGGCGACGTCGGAGCACTACTGCTTGGTTTGTTGATGGCAGCATCGACCATGGTCGTCGGTGGACGTACCGATCGTTCCTATTCGGGAAGCTCGTTCTTCTTCTTCGCTCCGCTACTCATTCCGCTGGTCATCCTCGGCGTACCAGTCATCGACACGTTGTTCGCCATCATCAGGCGGGCCCGATCCCGCAGCGGCATCTCCAACGCCGACAAGGGCCACCTTCACCATCGCCTGATGGCCCTTGGGCACGGACATCGCCGAAGTGTGTTCATCCTTTGGACATGGACAGCTCTGCTCAGTGGCTTCGTCCTTTGGCCGATTTACAGCGGTTCGGGAGATGGCATCGTCCCCTTCGGCATTGCCGCAATTCTGCTGTCTCTTTTTACAATTCTTCACCCCGGGGTCCGTCTCGAGCGGCGTCGGCTTGAGAGCGATGACGGCTCGTGAGAGCGAGGCATAAAATTTTCGTGAAAGTTGCAGCCCCCAGGGTTATGCCCTAGTTTGAGCAAACATTCACAAGCACTCGGTACCGCAGAGTGAGAGGCCCCGAGTTCGCTTGGGGGCGCGTCAATCTGCTTGCCGCTGACGACAGGGCCTTTCGGTGACAGTTTCGCAACGACGCGAAATCACAGAGCAAATGAATCGCTCCGCCGGTGGCTATGAGCTTGTTTTCTCGCCGTTGATTCTCGCCCTCATCGGGTTCGGAATCGACAAGTTGTTGGGCACAGTTCCGGTGTTCACCGTGCTGTTTGCGGTACTTGGCCTTGTCGGTGTTGTCGTGAAGATCTACTTCAATTACCGGGCCGAGATGGAAGAGCATGATGCGGCGGGCCCATGGGCCCGTTGATCACCTCTACAGCGCAGGTTGAAGGTCCGGCTCCCGAGGCCGTTATCGCGCGCGACATCATCAAGCGCGCCGCTTATATAACTCCGGCGTTCCTTCTCGCTGCAGGTCTCATCTGGGGCATGAACGGTGCCTTTTCAGCGGCCTATGGCTTGGCCATCGTCGTAACAAATTTCGCGCTTGCCGCGGCATTGCTCTCTTGGTCTGCCAATATCTCCGCTGGTTTGATGATGGGTGCAGCGCTGTTTGGCTACCTCATCCGTCTTGCTCTTATATTTACAGCGATCTGGCTCGTCCGTGACGCAGCCTGGGTCGTGATGCTGCCGCTTGGCCTCACGATTATCATCGCCCACCTCGGTCTTCTGTTTTGGGAGATGAAGTTCATCTCCGCGTCCCTCGCCTTCCCGGCGCTCAAGCCCTCCGCTGTCTCCAAGGAGTCGTCAGCCCAGTGATTTTCGGACTCGAGTTCCCACCCATCGAGAACCTCGTCGAATGGCCCAACTGGTTTGGTCCTAAAGACTCTTGGTACGGGTTCAACAAGATTGCGTTCATCAGCTTGGTTGCCATCGTGGCCACTTCAGTGTTGTTCGTTCTTGGTAACCGCAAGCGTTCGATGGTGCCGAAGGGCGCCCAGAACCTCGTCGAGAGTTCGGTGGCGTTCATTCGTGACGGCATCGTGCTCGAGACCATGGGTCCCGAAGGCATGCGTTACTTGCCGTACTTGGTGAGCCTGTTCTTTTTCATCCTCATCGGCAACATCTTTGAGGTCATTCCCTTCTTCCACATGCCAGCCAATGCCCGTATGGCTGGCCCGGCAGTGCTTGCGCTCATCACCTGGGCCTATTACATCGCTGTTGGTCTGAAGCATCAGGGCCCGAAGTACTTCATCAACGCAATCGCACCTCCCGGCGTGCCCAAGGCGCTTTACATCCTTGTGGTCCCGATCGAGTTCCTCTCGACCTTCATTGTTCGGCCCTTCTCACTCGCCGTTCGACTCTTCGCCAACATGCTCGCTGGCCACATTCTTCTCGTGACCTTCAGCGTGTTGTGCATCACGCTGTTCACCGCGTCGCTTCTGGCGCTCGTCCTGCCGCTGTCGTTCTTCATGCTCGTCGCCCTTACCGGCTTCGAAGTCATGGTGGCGTTCCTGCAGGCTTACATCTTCACCATTCTCGCCGCGGTGTACATCGGCAGTTCGATGCACGCCGAGCACTGATCACGTTCGCAACCATGGAGCACCCGCTCCAGCAACCAATGTCGCTTCCGGTCGTCGCCGGGGGCGCAACACCCAAACAGGAGAGCAACCAGCAATGAGCATCCTCGCACAGGCAGCAGCTGCCACAACTGACAAGGCAACCGCCCAGGCAATCGCCGGCGCAACCAATGCGGGTATGGCCTACGGCCTTGCCGCCATTGGCCCAGGCATCGGCATCGGCTACCTCGTTGGTCAGTCGGTTCAGGCAATGGCCCGTCAGCCAGAAGCCGCAGGCATGGTTCGTACCACCATGTTCCTCGGTATTGCGTTCACCGAAGCCCTCGCCCTCATCGGCTTCGTTGTTTTCATCCTTCTCAAGTTCGTCTGAACAAACCTCCGGTTGTTGCGCCTGTCCGTCGTCGCTTCGGCGGTGGCGGACGGCACTCCCGGCCTGTCCTTTCTTGACTCCGACGCTCCAAGGAGTACGTAGTGCTTGCACTCGTCAATGTTTTCGCTGAAGCAGCGGCAACAGATGTGAATCAGGCTGTCGCTGAGGCGACGGCGAAGAATCCGATTCTCCCGGTCGTGAACGAAATGTTCTGGACCTTGGTGTTCTTCGCCATTCTCTGGGCCCTGATGAAGTTCGTTCTGTTGCCACCAGTTATGCGCACCTTTCAAGAGCGCGCCGACAAGGTCCGCGATGACCAACTGGCTGCCGAAGCTGCCGATACCGCTCGTGTCGATCGCCTCGAGCAGTACGAAGCCGGTCTTGCTGGTGCTCGCTCAGAAGCCGTGAAGCTCATCGAACAAGCTCGTGCCGAAGGTGACGCCGAGCGTCGCATCCAGGTCGGAGCTGCCGAGGCCGACGTTTCCTCGCTGCGAACCGAGGCTGCTGCGGAAATTGCTGGCGCTAAGGAACGTGCTCGTGGCGAACTCACGTCGAGCATCACCGACATTGCCGTCGGCGCCGCCGAAGCAGTTGTTCAAAAGCCGATCGATCGTTCGTCTCAGGTGAGTGTCGTCGAGGACTACGTCGCTCAAGCCGGAAAGAACTAAGGGGAATCAAACGATGAATGCACTTCTCCTTTTCGCATCTGAGGCCCACAAGCCCAACAGCATCGTGCTGCCTTCTGACTTCAATGAAGTTATTTGGGGCACCATCGGATTTCTCATTGTCTTTGGTCTGATCGCTTGGAAGGGCGGCCCGGCAATCAAGGGCATGTGGAACGCGCGCATCGAACGCATCCGGTCCGAGATTGAAACTGCCGAAGCGGCACGCTCGGAAGCGGAAGCAAAGTTGGCCAAGATCGACTTAGACATCGCCAACGCCGATGCTGAACGTCGTCGCATCCTTGACGAAGCTCGTGAAACCGCCACATCTCTTAAGGCGCAGATTGTTGCCAAAGCCGGAACCGACGCGGCTGATATCCGCTCTCGTGGAGCCGCTGATGTTGACTCCGCGAAGACCCAAGCCACCAGTGATCTCCAAGCAGAAATCGCCATGCTTGCGCTTGGTGCCGCTGAAAAGGTCGTGGCGAACAATCTCGATAGCACGACGCAAGCCGAACTCATCGAGAGCTATATCCAAAAAGTGGGTGCGGGCTCATGAGTGAACGTAACGCTCTCTACGCCGATGCTTTTCTTTCGCTCCTCCGTGCCGAGGGAAGCGGTAACGAGGTCACTGACGAATTGTTCCGGATCTCTCGCACGATTGAAGGCAACGACGAACTGAATCAGGCGCTTTCCAACCCGCGACTCCCTGCCGACAAACGCCAGCAGATCATCGAAGACATTCTCGGAGACAAAGCGCTTCCGTTAACGACATCACTTGTTTCACTGGTTGTTGGCAGCGGTCGAGTTCGTGAACTTCCCCAAATCGTTGAGCGTCTGCTTGACCTCAATGCCGCCAAGGGTGAGAAAGTTGTCGCTCAGGTTCGTTCCGCAATCGCGCTTTCTGACGATCAGGTACAGCGTCTTGCGTCTGCCCTGGCGAAAAGTACGGGCAAGCAGGTTGAAATCATTGTCATCATCGATCCGTCTGTGCTTGGCGGCATCGTTACCCAGATTGGCGACACCGTCATTGACGGTTCCGTGCGTCAACGTCTGTCCCAACTCCGTGAATCGTTCTGAGATCAGAGGATCCTCTAATGGCTGAACTCACCATCAACACCGGCGATATCACCGCCGCCCTCCAGAAGAACCTGGCGGGATTTAAACCTGAACTTGAATCGACGCAGGTCGGTCGAGTGCTCGAAGTGGGCGACGGTATCGCTCGCGTGTCGGGACTTCCCGACGTGGGCGTCAACGAACTCCTCGAGTTCGAAGGCGGCACGGTTGGTCTTGCCCTCAACCTCGACGAAGACTCCATCGGCGCCGTTATTGTGGGCGATGCCGAGCACGCTGCTGCGGTAGAAGAAGGATCACCGGTGCGTGCTACCGGTCGTATTCTTTCGATGCCGGTTGGCGATGCGCTTCTGGGCCGCGTCGTGAACGCTCTCGGTGAACCCATCGATGGCAAGGGTCCGATTATCGGAGCGATTCAGCGCCGTATGGAAATTCAGGCTCCCGGTATTACCGGCCGTAAGCCGGTGCACGAACCGCTGCAGACTGGAATCAAGGCCATTGACGCCATGACCCCAATCGGTCGTGGACAGCGTGAACTTGTCATTGGAGACCGTAAGACCGGCAAGACGACGGTGTGCATCGACACGATCCTGAACCAAAAGGGTCTTGGCGTGAAGTGCATCTACGTCGCCATTGGTCAGAAGTCATCGACCGTTGCGCAGACCGTGAGCACGCTCACCGAATACGGCGCAATGGACTACACCGTCGTCGTGGTGGCTCCGGCCTCCGACCCGGCACCGTTCAAGTACCTCGCACCGTTCGCTGGCTGCGCAATTGGTCAGCACTGGATGGACAACGGCGAACACAGCCTCATCGTGTACGACGATCTTTCCAAGCAGGCCGAGGCCTACCGCCAGATGTCGCTCCTTCTTCGTCGCCCACCGGGCCGCGAGGCGTACCCCGGCGACGTCTTTTATCTCCACTCCCGCCTTCTCGAGCGTGCGGCGAAGCTCTCCGACGCTCTTGGTGCCGGTTCACTCACCGCCCTTCCGGTTATCGAAACCAAGGCTGGCGACGTCTCGGCGTACATCCCCACCAACGTGATTTCGATCACCGACGGCCAGGTTTACCTGCAGGACGATCTTTTCAAGTCCGGTGTTCGTCCGGCTGTCGATGTGGGCATCTCGGTGTCTCGCGTGGGTGGCGACGCACAGATCAAGGCCATGAAGAAGGTCTCCGGTTCACTCAAGCTCGACCTTGCTCAGTTCCGTGAACTCGAAGCGTTCGCAACCTTCGGTTCCGAACTCGACAAGATCTCTGCGGCACAGCTTGAGCGTGGCTATCGCCTCGTCGAACTACTCAAGCAAAACCTCAACTCGCCGATGCCGGTTGAGGAACAGGTCGTTGTCATCTTCGCTGGTGCGAACGGTTACGCCGACTCGATTCCGGTGAGCGATGTCAAGCGTTACGAAGCCGATCTTCTCGACTTCATGCGAGGCCGCTACGGCTCGATTCTTGACGAGATTCGTTCGACCGGTGAACTTCCCGACGCACTCAAGGGCGCTGTTGAAACCTTCACCAAGGAATTTGCACCGACCGAAACCGCCGCTGCCGGATCTAACGAGGTCTGAGTCATGGCTGGTGGTCAGGAGCGGATCCTTCGTCGACGCATCAAGAGCGTCGAGTCAACGAAGAAGATCACGCGCGCCATGGAACTCATCGCGGCCACGCGTGTCGTGAAAGCCCAGGATCGTGCGGCTTCAGCCCGTCCATACAGCGACGAAATCACCTCGGTGATCGTTGACCTGCTTCGAGCTGGTGCGGCGAAGGAACACCCGCTTCTGCGAGACAACCCCACTGCGAACACGGCCGCATTTGTTGTGATCACCTCCGACCGCGGCATGTGTGGTGGCTACAACACCAACGTATTGCGCATGGCGGAGCGGGCGATCGCTGCCGCTCGTGCCGAAGGCCATGGTTATTCGGTCATCGCCGTTGGCAAGAAGGCGATAAAGCACTTTCGATTCCGCGGGCTTCAGATTGATGCTGAATTTGAAGGTATGACCGATCAACCGATTTACGACAACGCTCGCGATATCGCTGCTGCAGTTCGCCGTCGTTACGAGTCAGGCGAGCTTGCCTCGGTCGATCTTTCCTACACACGCTTCCTTTCTTCCGGTGTTCAGCAGGCGGTACTGCGTCGCTTTCTGCCACTTGAAACACCGGCTATCGATGAAGCTGCTGGCCCGAGCGCTGATTTGGAATATGAACCGTCGCCCACCGGCATTCTTAATGAGATCCTTCCCCGTTACCTCGAGTCACGACTGTTCTCCGCACTTCTCGATGCGTCAGCTTCCGAACATGCATCTCGTCAGCGAGCCATGAAGGCCGCAACCGAAAACGCAGAAGACCTGAAGACATCGCTCAGTCGCATTATGAACCGGGCTCGTCAGGATTCAATCACCACCGAGATCATGGAAATTGTTGGCGGCGCTGAAGCCATGTCGGCCGACAAAGGTTCAGCACACGAACTCATTCCCTCGCATCTTGAACCTGAGCACGCTTTCCCTGTCCACCTTGACCGCACTGACCACACTCCGTCGATTCACTAATCGACGAGCCAGTCCGAACCAACCGTTCGCCACACACAGGAGACCCATCCAACGATGACCGTCACCGAGAATCCCACCAACCTGAAAGACGGCCGAGTCGTCGCCATCGCCGGCCCCGTGGTCGACGTTGAGTTTCCGCGTGGATCTCTTCCCGAGATCAACACGGCACTCGAGATGACCGTGAGCGTTGAAGGCGTCGACACCATCGTCGTCTCCGAGGTTGCGCAGCAGATCGGCGACAGCCGAGTTCGTGTTGTCACCATGAAGCCCACCGATGGTCTTCGTCGTGGCACGCCAGTGCGCAACACCGGCCGTGGCATCACCGTGCCGGTTGGCGACGCTGTGCTTGGTCACGTGTTCAACGTCATCGGCGAGCCCCTCGATTCCCCGCTCACCGACGCCAACGTCGAGCGTTGGGAAATCCACCGCGAACCGCCGGCGTTCGACACCCTCGAGCCCAAGGCGCTGGTCTTCCCGACCGGCATCAAGGTCATCGATCTTCTCACCCCGTACCTCTCAGGCGGAAAGATCGGCCTGTTCGGTGGCGCTGGTGTGGGCAAGACCGTTCTCATCCAGGAAATGATCAACCGCGTTGCTTCGCAGCACGGTGGTGTGTCGGTGTTCGCCGGTGTCGGCGAGCGCACCCGTGAGGGAACCGACCTCTGGATCGAAATGCAGGAGTCTGGCGTTATTAACAAGACCGCTCTGGTCTACGGCCAGATGGATGAGCCCCCGGGCGTCCGTCTCCGTGTTGCGCTTTCGGCTCTCACCATGGCCGAGTACTTCCGTGACGTGCAGAACCAGGACGTGTTGTTGTTCGTCGACAACATTTTCCGTTTCGTGCAGGCCGGTTCCGAGGTGTCGACCCTTCTTGGTCGTATGCCATCGGCCGTGGGTTACCAGCCCACACTCGCCGACGAAATGGGCGAGCTGCAGGAGCGCATCACCTCGACCCGTGGTCGTTCGATCACCTCGCTGCAGGCCGTGTACGTGCCCGCCGACGATTACACCGACCCGGCGCCGTTCACCACCTTCACCCATCTCGATGCCACCACCGAGCTTTCACGTCAGATCGCTTCGCTCGGCATCTACCCGGCTGTGGATCCCCTCGCCTCGACCTCAACGATTCTCGCTCCCGAAATCGTCGGTCAGCGTCACTACGACGTTGCTCGTCGCGTGCAGGAAGTTCTGCAGCGTTACAAGGAACTTCAGGACATCATCGCCATTCTTGGTCTCGACGAACTTTCTGAAGAAGACCGCATCACCGTTGACCGTGCCCGAAAGGTGCAGCGATTCCTGTCGCAGCCGTTCTTCGTGGCCGAGGTCTTCACCGGTATGCCGGGCATCTTCGTTCCCGTCGAAGACACCGTGGAATCGTTCGAACAGCTCGTCAACGGCGACCTCGACGATCTTCCGGAACAGGCATTCCTTAACGTCGGTGATGCCGACAGCGCGCGTGCCAAGGCACGCGAACTCGAGGCCAACGCCTGATGCCTCTGGCCGTCGAACTCGTTTCTCCCGAGCGCACGTTGTTCTCGGGTGACGCCACCATGGTGCGTGCGCGCACCGTGGGTGGTGGCGATATCGCGTTCCTCGCAGGACACGCGCCGTTCGTCGGTGCACTGGCTATCAGCACCGTCGAGATTTCGCTTGCTGATGGTGGCAGTGAAAAGGCTGCGGTGCATGGTGGCTTCATCGAGGTCAGTGATGACCACGTGAAGATCCTTTCCGATCTTGCCGAGATGGCTTCGACTATTGATGTTGAGCGTGCTCGCAAGGCGCAGGAAAAGGCCCAGGCCGCAGTGCAAAACGGCGATGATGACGAAGCCATTGCGGCGCTTGCTCGTGCATCGGCCCGGCTCGTAACGGTCGAAGGCTTCCACTAAGCCGTTTCTACTGCGAACAATCTGAATCGTTGAATGGGGCGCCTTCGGGTGCCTCATTCGCGTGAAGGCGAGACCTCAGTAGTGTGAGGCCTCAGCCAAACGGTGCGGGAGCTCTTATGAGTATCAATCTGCTGATCCTCGGTCTCGCAACGACGATTTCGCCGTTGTTCATCATCGCCGCAGTCGTGATGATGTCTGAGTCGGAAAAAGTGCGCACGTCCTGGGCTGCCGCGTTTGGCTGGATTATCTCGATTGGCGTCTCATGTGCTGCGCTCGTGGTGCTCGGTGGTGTTGTTCACGATTCCGGGTCGGCCCATCGCAAGCATTGGTGGCTGGGTGCGATTGATGTGGCGATCGGTCTTGTTATGGCGTTCTTCGCACTCCGCGAATTGCGTCGTTCGCGAAGTACGCGCCCGAAGGATTTACCGAAGTGGATGAATCGCGTTGGCACGATGTCGGTCATCACCGCGTTTGGTCTGGGTCTGTTCCTGCCGGCAAACGTTCTGGCGTACGCAGCGGGTAGCGAAATCGTTCAGCAGCATTTTCATGGTGCCGAAAAATGGGTCGCCGTGGGGCTCTACGCCATTATCGGGTCACTGCTGGAGTTCCTACCTGTGCTGTTCCTGACGACGCGACCGAAGAGCCGTGAGCGACTGCTGAGCATTTGGCACCGATGGCTCGATAGTCACTGGCAACAGGTGATGGTCGTTCTGTTTGGCGTGGTATCGGCGTTCTTGATCGTGAAGGGTGTCATCGCAATTCTGCGATCATGAGACCTAGCCGTCGATGACGATGTTCTCGATGCCAATCGCTGGTTCGGGATAGGTCATGTCCAGCGCTTCAAGTTTGTCAATGAGCAGCTGAGAGATCACAAGATTTCGATACCACTTGCGATCCGATGGAATGACATACCAAGGCGAGCTCTTCGTTGACGTCTCAGAGAGCGCCTGTTCGTAGGCCTTCGTATACGCATCCCAATGGGCGCGTTCGGCGACATCGCCGTGTTCAAACTTCCAGTGCTTGGCGGGATTATCAAGCCGCTCTTGGAGGCGAGCTCGTTGCTCGTCTTTTGAGATGTGGAGAAAGAGTTTCACGATGGTCGTGCCTTCGTCGGCCAGCATCTGTTCGAAGCCGCGAATGTGTTCGTAGCGGCGCTCCCAAACCTGCTTTGGAACGAGATCATTCACACGCACAACGAGCACATCTTCGTAGTGGCTTCGATTGAAGATGACGATGCGGCCATTGCGCGGTGTGTGTTCGTGCACGCGCCACAAATAATCATGCGCGAGTTCAACGTCATTCGGACGTTTGAAGTCTTTGACTTTTACGCCAACAGGGTTGATCGTGCGGAACACATGCTTGATCGTTCCGTCTTTGCCCGAGGTGTCCATGCCTTGCAAGATGATGAGCATCTTGTGTTTGGATTCGGCATAGAGCATTGCCTGGAGATCAGCGAGTTTTTCGTTGAGCGAAGGGAGCAGAGCGGCCGCTTGTTGTTTGTCGCCATCGAATCCATCGGTTGCGCTCGTCGACCACTTGCTGAGATCAACCGTTGAAGATGGCTTGACGCGATACTCATCGGGGTTGATCCGGTTGGAGCTCATGTTTTGTCCTTCCGGCTGCCGAGGCGGCGGCCAGCCATCATGCCCAGTGATCGGGCGGCATCATCGAGCGTGGGTTTCGGTTCGCTTGTCGTTTCTCCGGTTTCGGATGACGCGGAGTCCGGCTGCTTCGATCGGCCAGTGACTTTGGCCAGCCCAGTGCCGACAACTTTGCCGGCCTTGCGGCCATGCGCTTCGAGACGATCGCCACGAGCAGCATCGGCCTCTTGAGCTCCGCGTTCGACGCCGCGCGCAGTGTTGAGGCCGAGCGAAAGTACGACGAAGCCAATCCAGATGCCGACCAAGAAGATTCCGATGGTCCAAGCCCAACCGGCGTCGGTGCGGGGCGTGCTGAGCAGCATGAACAACGCAACCACGATGATGACGCCAACCAGAAGCGACAGACCGGCAGCGATCCAGAACATGAGGTCGCGCCAGAACGGCGGACCGTAGGCACGCAGGGTGCTCGAGCGCTTTTGGCGGGAACGCGACGAGGGGGCCACGGAAGAACCGTAGCCCCCTCGATCGGAGTGTTCAGGTTGTTGCTTGCTCAGACCAGATCGAGATGCAGCATCTTGATGGCGTTGCCGCGAACGATCTTGTAGAGCGTTTCGTCGTCGAGGTCGACGGACATTTCGCGAACGAACTGTTCGGTGTGTGGCCAGGTTGAGTCAGAGTGCGGGTAATCAGTTTCGAACGTGACGTTGTCGACGCCGATGTCTTCAAGATTCTTCAGACCGAAGTTGTCGCGGAAGAAGCAGGCGTAGACCTGACGGCGGAAGTAGAACTCCGGCGGTTCGCTGACGATTTCTGGATCGAATGCCCAACCGCGGAATTCCGACCACACGTTTTGTGCTCGCTCAAGGAAGTACGGAATCCAACCCATTTGCGCTTCGGAGTACGCCAATGTGATGTCTGGGAAGCGGGGGAGGATGCCGGAGAAGATCCAGTCGGCCAATGACGACATGCCTTGGTTGAAGCTCAGCGTCGCCTGAACGGCAGCGGGAGCGTCAGGCGAGGTTGCCGGCATGCGTGAGGAAGAACCGATGTGCATGTTGATGACGGTTTGCGTGTCATTGCATGCCTGGAAGAACGGGTCCCATTCGCCCGAGTGGATAGTGGGCAGACCGAGGAAGTGCGGAACTTCCGAGAAGCACACCGCGTGCACACCGCGTGCAGCGTTGCGGTAGATCTCAGCAGCGGCGAGTTTGGCGTCCCACATCGGAACGATGATGAGCGGAATGAGGCGACCCTTGCCTGCACCGCCACACCATTCCTCAACCATGAAATCGTTGTAGGCCTGCACGCAAAGAAGGGCGAGTTCCTTGTCCTTGGCTTCGGCGAAGGTCTGTCCGCAGAAACGAGGAAAGGTGGGGAAGCAAAGTGAAGCTTCGGTGTGGTTTGCGTCCATGTCCTCAAGGCGAGCGGTTTGATCCCAACATCCCTTGCGCATTTCTTCATACGTGACCGGAAGCATCGTGCGGTCTTCAACGTCGAAACCAACAGCGGTGATGATTCGACGCATGGGGACCTTGAGGTCTTCGTAACACCAGAAGTCGGCGAACTTTCCACCGGGGCTGTTGTTGCCAACAATGTCGAACGAGTAGTTCATGCCGTCGAACTTGAGGTTGTCGACGCGCAAGCGCTCGAGGCGAGGGCCGGCTTCGAGGTACTTCTTGGGAAGGCGACTCGTCCAGACATCGGCTGGTTCGATGATGTGATCATCAACAGAAACGATCTTCGGAATGACGCGCTTGGTGTCGGCCGAAGCGGGATTGGGAGCGGTGATGGTCATGGCTCTCCTCGAGGGCGTTGGTATCGGGGCTGGTCCCCGTGCCGAGGACTGTACGACAAAACCTGACGACCCGTCAGGTTTTGCTCCAACTCCGTCGCGTGACGTTCGTCGCTGCGGTCGCTCAACCTGACCAATCGATGATGGAGGGCCTACGATCGCCCCTCCGGAGCGGTTGTTCCCCCTACACGGAGTCCCCATGGATCTGAACTTCACACCGGCCGAAGAGGCCTTCCGGGCTGAGGCCCGGGCCTGGCTCGAGGCCAACGTCCCCGTCGGTCTGCCATCGGGCGACACCGCCGAAGGCTTCGCCCTCCATGTCGAGTGGGAAAGGAAACTGTTCGCTGCCGGTTGGTCGGTCGTGTCATGGCCCGAGGAATTCGGCGGCCGTGGCGCATCGCTGTGGGAGTGGCTCATTTTCGAAGAGGAGTACTACCGAGCCGGTGGTCCGCAGCGCGTGACCCAGAACGGCATCTTCCTCCTCGCTCCCACCATTTTCGAGTTCGGCACTGACGAACAAAAAGCACGGTTCCTTCCGCGCATGGCGGCTGCTGATGATCTCTGGTGTCAGGGATGGTCGGAACCCGACGCTGGTTCTGATCTCGCAGGCATCAAGAGCCGAGCAGCGCGTGACGATGAACGCGGTGGTTGGGTGATCAACGGACAAAAGACGTGGACAACACGCGGTGCGTTCTGTAATTGGGTGTTTGGTTTGTTCCGCACTGATCCCGAAGCAGCGCGTCACAGCGGCATGACCTACCTGATGGTTCCGCTCGATGCAGATGGTGTCACCGTCCGCGGTGTTGAACGACTCGACGGCGATGAAGGTTTCGCTGAAGTGTTCTTCGACGATGTGTTTGTGTCTGATGATTTGGTATTGGGCGGTGTGAACGAAGGGTGGGGTGTTGCCATGGCAACTACCTCTTCTGAGCGCGGTCTGACGCTTCGTTCGCCCGGTCGTTTCTGCGCCGCTGCCGATCGTCTCATCGATCTTTGGAAGCGTCAGAATGCAGCTGGTGAACATGCAGAACGCGTTGCTGCAATGCGTGACGATGTTGCTCAGTCGTGGATGGAAGCCGAGGCCTATCGCCTCGCAACGCTTGCCGATGTCACCGGTTTGGTGAACGGCGTTTCGCAAGGTGCGCGTTCCAGCCTCACGAAGATCTTCTGGTCGGAACTCGATGTGAATCTCAACGAGACCGCACTTCGTTTGCTCGGCCCAACTGCTGAACTCATCGAAAACTCACCCGATGCCGTCGACGGGGGAGCGTGGATGAAGGGCTTTGAGTTTGCACTCAGCGGTCCGATCTACGCCGGCACCAATGAAATCCAACGCAACGTCGTCGCCGAGCGCGTGCTCGGTCTGCCCCGGAAGTAGGCCGAGATGCAATTCGCTTTCACCGAAGATCAACTGCTGTTCCGCGACGCAGTCGCCGAATTCTTTGCCAATGAATGCCCACCGGAAAAGGTGCGCTGGTCATGGGACGACACCGTCGGTCGCGACGCGTCAACCTGGGCCGCCCTCGCCGAAATGGGTGTGATTGGCCTCACGGTTCCCGAAGCCTTTGGCGGCATGGGAATGAACGAGATCGACCTCCTTCCGATTCTGACCGAAGCCGGTCGGTACGCGTACCCAGCTCCGCTCGTCGAGACCGTTGCTGTTGTTGCGCCGCTCCTTGCTGAATCAGCTCCCGCAGCAATTGCCGAAAAGTGGTTGCCCGGCATTGCCGATGGTTCGGTCATCGCCACGGTTCAACTCGATGGTCAGCCCTTCGTCAACGACATGCACATCGCCAACCTTTTGGTTGCGCAGCGTGACGATCGTCTGTTCGCTGCTCCGGCCGACAAGGTTCGTTCAACGCAGCAGGTGTCGGTCGACGGCGCTCGTCGTTTGTTCTCAGTCGAATGGGACGAAGCCGATGCCGAACTCATCGCCTCGGGCGAAGCCGCGGTGCAAGCAGCGAACCGAGCCTTCGATCGTGGCGCTGCCGCCACTGCGGCGTTGCTCATCGGATTGTCCGAACAGATGATCGCGATGACGGTTGCCTATGTGGTTGATCGCAAGCAGTTCGGCGTGCCGATCGGAAGTTTCCAAGCCGTGAAGCATCACCTGGCCGATGCTGAGCTCAAGGTGTCCTTTGCCCGTCCCGCAGTTTGGGCCGCGGCCTATGGGCTGGCCACTAGCTCGACCGATGTTGATCGCGAAGTCTCGATGGCGAAGTGTTTCGCTTCTGATGCTGCCGAGGTTGTTGCTCGTAAGGCGCTGCAAACTCATGGCGCTATCGGTTACACCACCGAACACGATCTGCACTTCTGGCTGAAGCGTTCTTGGGCGCTCTCATCAACTTGGGGCGATGCGCTCTGGCACCGTCGCCGCGTCGCTCACCTGTTGCTCGACAACTAAGCCCGTGCCCGCATCTGAATCTGTCGCGTCACTTGTCTCGCGCTGTTTGCGTGCCGTCGGTGCGACGCGAGCATTCGCTGTGCCCGGTCACGGACTCGAAGCGCTCGAAGGTCTTGCACTCATTCCTGTCGCGTCAGAAGCTGCGGCAATTGCATTGGCTGATGCCGACGGACGGTTGTCTGTCGCACCAGATGCGCGTCCGGGCGTCGCGCTTCTTCCCGGCCGTCGAGTGCGTCTGTCGTCGCAGCCGGGTGAAGAAACACAAGCGCTCTCCATCGCTGTCGAAGACCTTCCCGCTGCAATTGCGGGTTGGTCGCTTGGTCGCGTATTTGGCGCGATTGAGATCGAATTGCCCGGTGACCTACTGACCGAGGCCCCTGAAGGCGCGCAACCGCTTGTGTTGCAACGAAGCGATCAACTCCTTCGTCTTTCAAACGGCCTTGCCGACTTCCGCACGATGATTGTGGTTGGCCCAGGTGTGATCCGTGAAGGCGCGGCTGGCGATGTTGCCGACTTCGTCACGCGCACTGGTGCCGGTGTCATGACCACGATGGGTGCGGTCGGAGTCGTGCCGTTCGACCATCCGTCGTGGTGCGGCGTTGTTGGCGTGCAGGCCGATGATCCTGCGCTCGGCGGTCTTGATGCGTGCGAACTCGTGATCGCCGTCGGTGTTGACGATGATGAACTTGGCGAGTCGCTCCCGATGAATGCGCAACTGCTCGAAGTCGAGCCGTGGCATCTCCCATTTCTCGCCACCGACTGGCCGACGCCCGATGCACCGGCCTCTAGTTCCTCACTTGTCGAAGCGTGTTCCGCTGTGTTCGGTGATCATCGCGACGCGGCCACCTCGCCGTTGCATCCCGTTCGTGCGGTGCTTGATGTCTTCGACGCGATTGACCCCGATGTTCAGGTGTATGCCGATGCTGGACCTGTTGGGTTTTGGTTCGCTCGTGGAGTCGTTCCGGTTCCCATGTGCCGAGTCATCGTTCCTGCACGCGCCTCTGATGGGTTCGCCATCGCTGCAGCAATCGTGTCGGCCCTTGATGGCAATCGTTCAGTAGCCGTCACCATGCCGGGTGGATTGATCGAAAACGAGTTGCTTGATCTTGCTGCATCGCTCAACCTCGTCATTGTGGTTGAACAATGGGGAGACGATGTCAACAGCGGCGATCCCTCACAGCACCGAGCAAATCTTGTTGCGGCAATGAGCGACTCGGGCCTGAGCGTCACCGGAGTTGCCGTCGACCTTGCCGCTGCCGCTGAACTCGTTGATCTCGCCGGCCCCGTCGTGGCCTGGCCGACCTACAACTAAGTCGCAAAACGCAACCGGGGGCCGACCGTGTGGTCGACCCCCGGGTACTACACAACGTTGGTGGAGCGATCAGCCGCCGATCGGAAGATCAATGCCACCGGGGAGCGAGATGGTCTTGCACTCGCAGAATGCTTCGATGCCTTCGGGTCCAAGCTCGCGGCCAACGCCAGAGCTCTTGAAGCCACCGAATGGGCCGTTGAAGTCCATGCCCTGCGCAGTGTTCACGCCGAAGGTGCCGGTGCGAACCTTGCGAGCAACGTTGATGCCCTTTTCGATGTCTGAGGTGTAGCAGGCACCGGCAAGGCCGTAATCGTTGTCGTTTGCAATGGCGATGGCATCTTCGAGTGTGTCGTACTTGATGAGCGACAGCACTGGGCCGAAGATTTCTTCGCGGGCGATGGTCATGTCGTTGGTGACATCGGCGAAGAGCGTGGGGGACACGTAGTGACCCTTTGCTTCGTCGGGACGACCGCCACCGACAACAACGGTTGCGCCCTCGGCCTTGCCCTTGGCGATGTAACCCTCGACGCGCTCGCGCTGACGCTCGGCGATGAGTGGTCCACACATGTTCTCGGGAATGGCGGGGTCGCCGGCTACCTGTGAACTCACGGCAGCAGCAAGCGCATCGCGGATCTCGTCGTACTTGCTGGCAGGGGCAAGAACGCGGGTCAATGCAACACATGCCTGACCGTTGTTCATGAGGCCACCCTGAATGATGTGACCGACTGCCTCTTCGATGTTGGCGTCGTCGCAAATGATTGCGGCGGACTTGCCACCAAGCTCAAGCGTGCAACGCTTGAGCTGCTCGCCACAGATGGCGCCGATCTTGCGACCAGCAGCGGTCGAACCGGTGAAGCTGACCTTGTTCACATCAGGATGACGGACGAGGTACTCGCCAACCTCGCGGTCGGCCGGAACGATGTTGATGACACCAGCGGGAACGCCAGCTTCGATGAGAACCTCGGCGAAGAGGTTGGCATCGAGCGGGGTTTCCGGAGCGGGCTTCAGCACGATGGTGGAACCCGAAGCAAGCGTCGGTCCGACCTTGAGCGTGGTGATGAACAGCGGCACGTTCCAGGGGATGATGCCGGCGCAAACGCCAACTGGTTCGCGACGAACGATGATCTGTCCACCAAGGGCACCGTCACGACGCTCTTCGAATGGGAAGTTGAGCGTGTGCTGTGCAAATGAGTTCAGCACCATGGTTGCGGACAGAACCTGACCGAACATAGAGAAGTAGTACGGCGCACCAACTTCGCTCACGATGAGGTTCGTGAACTCTTCCTGGCGAGCAGTAAGGAGTTCGGCGACCTTGGCGAGAAGCGCGGAACGCTCTTGCGGCGTGTAGTCAGCCCACGGGCCAGTAAGTGCGGCCTTGGCGGCAGCAACGGCGCGGTCCATGTCGGTATTGGTTGCGACCGGAACAGAACCGATGACCTCTTCGGTGGTCGGCGAGAGCACCTTGAGTGTTTCGTTCCCTGCGGGTTCGACCCACTCGCCCCCGATGAAGAACTTGTCGTACGTCAGCATGACTTCCCCTTCTCGTTACCCGGATCGGCCGGGTGTTCAGAGGACTGAATCTATCGGCCCTCGGGGGTATCGGCCCACCGGAAGCGGCCGAAGTCTTATGGGGTGGAAATCGGCTCGATCTTGCCGGAATTGAGTTCGTCGACGACCTGAAGGGCATCGCCGATTTCAACGAAGTTCACGCCGACGATCGTGGGGAATTTGCCCCGTTGTGTCATGCAGTCCTGCACTCTGGGCTTGAGTACGTCATAGGCATTGACGGCTTTGGCCTGGCCGATCGTGGGGGCCGCGCCGGCAGGAGTAATCCAGTGGTTGATCTGGAAAAGGGGCGAACTGGGAGTCCCGCGGTTCGGGGCGCAACTCGAAATGCCGGCCCACTCCTTGGTCCATTGCTCGGTGCCATCAGGGCCAGTGACCGTTGCGGGAACGGGACCGGTCACCGTTGCTGTGCCTGTGTACTTCGATGAGCCTGGCGCGTAGAGCTCAGCGTCCTTGCGGAAGGTGAAGGGTGTGTCTTGGAAGACCCCGTATCCCTTGATGTTCCACGCTGGAGGTGCGCCGCTGAACTCAGAAATCATCACGATGTTCTTCTTCGCATCAATCATTTGGCCGAGGGTTGGCATTGGAGCGTTGGGGTCGTAGTCCCAGACCCTGTCGAAGACCTTCGCATCACGTAATGCCTTCTCGGTGTCGGCCTTCGAGACGTAATCGCCGATGAACCAGATGATGACATTGTCGGGATTGTTGGTCAGGAACTGACGCGTATACCCCAACGCAGTTGTGAACTTTGTGGCGCCGTACTCGCAGTACACGTGACAGAGATAAACGTCGCGGAGATTTGGATCAACTTTGATGTTGGCCTGAAGTTCTTTAGCTTTTGCTTGCTGCTCGTTCGAGTACTGATCATCTTTATCGATTGGGTTGACGGTCAGTTCAGCGACGCTGTCGGTGATCACCGTGTTGGCGCCGGTGACATTGACAGTGGTCGGAATGCCGTAGTGCGTCTTCACAAGTAGCGCGCGAACACCGAAGTCCAGCTGTGCCGGAATACTCTTGGTTTGTTCGTAGAACAACCACCCCGGATCGGCTGCAGTCGACATCGCATTGTGGCTGCCGAGGAACGCCACCTCGTTGAGGGGCTTATCGCAAAGTTCAGCGGAACCGTTGCACTTGCGTTGCTCGTTTGCTGTGGTCTTCGACCGAGCTCCTGAAGTCGTGAACCATGCCCCAATGCCGATGACGACGAAGAGCAACAGAGTGACGAGTGCAATGCGAGTGATCGGGCTGTTGAGCCGAACGTTCTTGACGTCGGCAGATATCGCGCTTCGCGTTGTGACTAGAGAGCGACGTCCGACAATGGAGAGCAACTGAGATGCACCGACGTAGGCGAGTACTGCGCCTATGACGATGACGAAAAGGGGGATGACGGTCTCTCGCTCAACGACCAGGATGAGACCGATCACAATGAGAAGCACCGCATGAACGATTTGCCCACGCTGCGAGGTTGGCTTGTGTCTGTCCATCGCAGAGCGGACGCGATCAATGACTGATTGAACAGTGATAACTTCCCCGTGAGGTGTCGTTGCAGTTCCGAATGCACACAAGACGACGCCGATTCCAACAATCCAAATGGAGTAGAGCCGGTAATCGCTGACGAAGTATTGCGTCGCGGAAACCAATGCTCGCTCGGTATCGGGATCGTTGGCGTACGAGCCAGCAATGATCGGGGTGATAGTTGCCAACGCGAACATGATGATTCCGCTGAAGGCTGCGGAAATTCCCAAGGCGAACGTGGACCGGTGTCGGTCAGTGTCGAGCGCGATCGTTCCGAATGCAAAGAGCCCGGCAGCAATCAGAAGGCCGACGCCCGCAAGTGTCAGCGTTTCGGCGATTCGCCAAAGCCCAAGCCCACGGGTGTGGTCACCGATCTTGACAAGAAGTTCATTCGTGCCGGTGGGGATTGCATTTGCGAGATCGGGATTCGTCGCCTGGAGACTTCCCGACAGCACGTTGAGACTCTCGCTCAGGTTGATGACTTCGGTGTTGCCGGTTTGGGTGAAGAGGTAATCGTGACCGGTATCGAGTGCTCTTCGGAAGATTGCTCGAAACGCCGGGGTCTGCAGGATGGGATCAAGCGCAGAACGGATAATCGTTCGAAACGATGCGATGTTCGAAGGACCGGTGTTGACGATGGCGTTGGTGATTTCGTCAGCAAGTTTTGCTCGGACGGCTTGAGAGTCGAGAACCTTCTCGGCTCGTTGGGCGAATCGGGCCGAATCAAAAACCGTCATTCGGGTCCAGATTGATGTCACTCCAAGGGTGAACGTAAGAAAAAAAAGAACGGCGCAAACGATCGAACCCAAATGTCGGGTCGTTCGCTTTCGTGATCGCGTGCCTGATTGTGTGCCTGCGGAAGCAGTCATTGTTCGAACCTTCGCCCTCGGACCGAGAAACTTTGCCACACCGATGGTTGATTCCCGTCGGTTCCGGGGGCTCGTCAGCGCGCACGAGTGGGGTTTGGCAGGATGGGGGCCCCGCTACCCCGTGGGATCGAAAGGACTCTGATGCAGCTCGGCATGGTCGGTCTTGGGCGAATGGGCGCAAATCTCGTTCGTCGTCTCGTTCGTGATGGCCACACCTGCGTGGTCTTCGATGTCGATGCGGCTGCGGTTTCTTCGCTGGCCGCCGAGAGCGACGCCATTGTTGGTGCAAGTGATCTTGCCGACTTCGTCTCGAAACTCGACGTCCCCCGAGCAGCATGGGTGATGGTTCCCGCCGCGTACGCCGGCAGCACCGTGAACGATCTGGCTGCGCTGATGGAATCAGGCGACATCGTCATCGACGGTGGCAACACCTATTACCGCGACGACGTGGATCGCGCCGAGGCCCTTGCTCCAAAGGGCGTGCACTACGTCGATGTCGGCACGAGCGGCGGGGTCTTCGGTCTTGATCGCGGTTTCTGTCTGATGATCGGCGGCGAGGACGACATCGTCACTCATCTCGAACCGATCTTCCGCACGATCGCTCCGGGAGTTGGCGATGCAGAACGCACGCCAGGTCGCACGGGCGACTTCACTCCCGAAGAGCAAGGTTGGTTGCACTGTGGGCCTGCCGGTGCAGGTCATTTCGTAAAGATGGTGCACAACGGGATCGAATACGGGCTCATGGCGGCCTACGCAGAAGGGCTCAACATCCTCAAACATGCCAACGCGGGCAAAGTTGCGCGCGAGAACGACGCAGAGACCACACCGCTGCGTGAGCCGAAGTACTACCAGTACGACATCGATATCGAATCAGTCGCTGAAGTGTGGCGACGCGGAAGCGTTGTCGCTTCATGGCTGCTTGATCTCACCGCAGCAGCGCTTGTCGATGATCCGCAACTCGACACGTTTGCAGGACGCGTGAGCGATTCTGGTGAAGGCCGTTGGACGAGCCTTGCCGCGATCGACATCGGTGCACCCGCGCCGATCCTGACGACATCGCTTTACGAGCGATTCACATCGCGCGGCGAAGCCGACTACGCCGACAAGTTGCTGTCGGCGATGCGCAAGCAGTTCGGTGGCCACGACGAGAAGCCGGCGAGTGGCAACTGAACCTGTTGCCGACGGGTCGGTTGTCATCTCGACAATTGACGGCGTTGCCGCAGTCACGCTCACCGCAGGTCCAACAGTTTTCTCGGTACTGCCTGAAGTTGGCCTGCTCGGTGCATCTCTGACACATAAAGGTCGGGAGTACCTCAACTTTCATGGTGGAGCGAGCGCCGCTCGCGGCGGGCACACCACTGGAGTTCCGCTTTTGGCGCCTTGGGCGAATCGGTTAGCCGGATCCTCGTATCGAGTCGGATCCAAAACCGTGGATCTTTCCGACCTTCCAGTGCACCGCGACGCAAATGGACATCCGATCCACGGGCTGCTTGTCGGCCGTTCAGGATGGGACTTGGTGTCGGTGAAAGGGCAGCCTGGGTCAGCAACGATGGTTGCGTCGTTCAACACCGCTGCCGACGAAGAGCTGATGGCGGCGTTTCCCTTTCCTCATGAACTCACTGTCGGGTTCACGGTGTCGCCCGGGCGATTGATGGTGTCAACCACCGTCACCGCCACAGGACGGCGCGCGGTGCCGGTCAGCTTTGGTTGGCATCCCTACTTTCGCCTGCCTGATGTTGAGCGCGACCGAATCAGGTTAGGAATGCCTTCGCGTACACGTCTCGAACTCGATGAACGTGGAATTCCAACGGGTGAGGAACACGCTGAGCCCGCCTCCATTGTGAAATTGGCGGAGAGGTCCTACGACAACGCCTACCGGCTCGGTCACGATCGTCAGTTGTTGTTGGCGTCGGGTCGCCGGCGACTCACCGTTGTCTTTGACCGAAAGTATCCCTACGCGCAGGTCTATTCGCCTGTCGGGGCAGACTTCATTGCGCTCGAGCCCATGACGGCTCCCACGAATGCACTTTGTCAGGGAACCACTCCCATGGTTGAACCTGGCGAACGTTTCACCGCTCGTTTCGTCGTTTCTCTTACATGAACTCAGGAGTTCACATGTCTGACGCCCCGCAGCCGATCGAACAGTCGAGCGAATGGTGGGAGCTCGCTGCGCACCAGGCCGAGATCGCCGATGTGCATCTGCGCGAACTCTTCGCTGCAGACCCGACTCGCGGCGAGAGGATGAACATCGAGGTCGGTGACTTGTATGTGGATTACGCCAAGCATCGACTTTCTGACGAAACGCTGACGAAGTTGTTTGCGCTTGCTCGTCGCGCCGATGTCGAAGGCCTGCGCGATGCCATGTGGGCGGGCCAGCACATCAATGTCACCGAAGATCGAGCGGTGTTGCACATCGCACTTCGCGCCCCAAAGGGAGTGGTGTTCACCGACGAAGGACACGATGTCGTTCCTGATGTGCACGAGGTTCTTGATCGCATGGCGTCATTCTCGAACCGGGTGCGCTCAGGCGAATGGGTTGGTCACACAGGAAAGCGCATTCGCACCGTGATCAATATCGGTATCGGCGGAAGTGATCTTGGGCCGCGGATGGCACACGAAGCGCTTTTGCCCTACGCCCAAGAAAACATTGATGTTCGTTTTGTTTCGAATGTTGATGGAAACGAATTCTTCGAACTTACGCATGATCTTGATCCCGCAGAGACGTTGTTCATCATCGCGTCGAAAACTTTCACGACGCTGGAAACAATGACGAACGCGCACAGTGCGCGCGACTGGGCTCTTGCATCGCTGGGCGACGACGCGGCAATTGCAAAGCACTTCGTTGCGGTTTCGACCAACGCCACTGAAGTTGAGAAGTTCGGTATCGATACCGACAACATGTTTGGTTTTTGGGATTGGGTTGGTGGTCGTTACAGCTACGACTCGGCAATTGGTCTGTCGCTCATGATCGCCATTGGTCCCGACAACTTCACGGAAATGCTTGAAGGGTTTCGACGTATCGATGAGCACTTCCGCACAGCACCAATGGAACAGAACCTGCCGATCATCCTCGGGCTCATTGGCGTTTGGTACAACAACTTCTTTGGTGCACAAACGCTCGCAGTGCTTCCCTACAGCCACTACCTCGCTCATCTCACGCCGTATTTGCAGCAATTAGCGATGGAGAGCAACGGAAAGTCGACTGACCGTTGGGGCCGAACGGTTGGAATGCAGACCGGTGAAATCGTGTGGGGTCAACCGGGCACCAACGGACAGCACGCGTACTACCAACTCATTCATCAGGGTACGAAGTTGATTCCCGCTGACTTCATCGGCCTTGTTTCGCCGGCTCACGAAGTTGGTGGCCATCAGGACATCTTCATGGCGAACTTCTTCGCGCAACCAGAAGCACTTGCATTCGGCCGGACTGCGGAACAAGTTCGCGCCGACGGTGTTCCTGAAGCGCAGGTTGCGGCACGGACATTTGCGGGCAATCACCCAACGACATCGATCTTGGTTCCTGAACTTTCACCCAAGGTGCTTGGTCAGCTCATTGCGATCTACGAGCACAAGACCTTTGTGCAGGGTGCGGTGTGGGGAATCGATTCGTTCGATCAGTGGGGTGTCGAACTGGGCAAGAAACTTGCGCAGGCGATCATCCCCGAACTCACGGCCGATACTGCGCCCGCATTGAGTCATGACTCGTCGACAAGTGCGCTGATCCGGCGCTATCGCAAAGGGCGCGGTCGGGGATGAGCACGGCCCGGGACACCGGTCCCGGGAGCGTGGCAGACTCCTCCGTCCACGGGCGAGGAGGCTGACGGATGAAGGTTCTGGGTATCGATATCGGTGGCACTGGCATTAAGGGTGCAGTCGTCGACACCAAGAAGGGTCATCTCGTCACGGATCGGCTTCGCTTGCTCACGCCCGAGCCCGCAACTCCCGACGCCATTGGTTCAACAGTCGCCGAGATCGCAAAGCACTTCGAGTGGACCGGCCCTATCGGGTGCACATTCCCAGGGGTCGTCAAAGGCGGCACGGTGTTCACCGCTGCCAATGTCGACAAGTCGTGGATCAATGCCGATGCATCGCGGATCATCAGTGAAGCCACTGGATGTCCCGTGACAATGGTGAACGATGCCGATGCTGCGGGCGAGGCGGAAACACGTTTTGGTGCTGCTCGCGGAAAGCCGGGTGTAATCCTGACGATCACGTTGGGTACCGGCATTGGTTCCGCGCTGATGATTGACGGAACGCTCGTGCCGAATACCGAACTTGGTCACTTGTGGCTTCGTGGTGGCGACGCCGAAAAGTGGGCTGCAGCGTCGGTTCGTGAACGACTTGAACTTGACTGGGCCGAGTGGACGGCTCGTGTCGACGAGTACCTGTGCTCGGTCGAGAAATTGTTCTGGCCTGATTTGTTCATTATTGGCGGCGGCGTATCGAAAAAGGCCGACAAGATCATTCCGAACTTGACCTGCCACACACCGGTCGTTGCTGCATCACTTCGAAATGCTGCAGGAATTGTTGGCGGTGCCCTCGCAGTGGATCGTCATCGCAACAAGCACGGCACTGATGGACAATCACGCGTTAGTAAGAAGAAATAGCTCTTCGCCTTTCAGCGAGTCTGAAGTTCCTTCGGTAAATGCGAAGTGTCGGAGAAACGAAACAGGCTGAAGGACAATGACGACGCGATGTGCATCGGACGCACGACGCTGATCGAACCGTGAAAGGCAACGAAGCGTTCCCATTCCCACGGGACGGGTTCGATACCGAGAAGGTGTCCGAGGCTGACTGCATTCGCGCCTGAGTGGGCAACAAACACAATGCGTGGCCCTTCGTGATCCATATTCCACAGCGGCGGAAATCCGCGAGTGCGTTCGCAGCCGATATCACCGAGAAACTCAGTGAGGCCGCCCACAACGCGTTGATGAAACTCAAGGAATGACTCTGCGCCCGGAATCGCTTCCCATTGTTCGTTCAGCGGTCGGCTGCGTTGCTCGGCAAACGCCTTCTCAATGACTTCCGAAGGAGTGCCTTGCCAAACTGGCGCGCGAATTTCGGCGATCCAGTCGTGAGTTTCCGGTTCAAGGCCAAATGCATCGATGAGTGGTTGCGCGGTTTGTTGCGCGCGCTTTAGTGGTGACACCACAAGTCGATCGATGGGGAGGTCGACAAAGAACGAAGGGAGAAGCTCGGCTTGGCGGTGACCAAGGTCGGTAAGTACCGGGTCGTCGACGCCACCTCCATCGATTTCCCATTGCGGTTGTCCGTGTCGAATGAAGATCAGTTCCATGTCGAGTTCTCTGGGTTAGCCGCGACCGGGTCGACGGCGATGGCGATTGGTCCAACAGCCACGATGCCAGTGGCGACGAAGGTCGGGAGCATCGATGGGCACGGCAACGATATGGCCGGTTCCCGAGGGGATGTCCCGATTGCATCCGGGGCACAGATAGTTCTTTGTTGCTTCGTAGGGTTGCATGCGTCGAACCTCGACTTCGAGGCCCATTGGGTCGCGTTCGGGTTCATCGGCCATGTCAACCGAAGAACGCCCAAATAATGAGGCCGAGGCAGATGATCATGGCAGCGCCGACCATGAAATAGTCGAACGATGAGCGGCGTTGTTGGCGATGCGGATTGAATCCCACGCTCTAAGTATTCCCTGTAATAGGCCACTTCCCGCACGCGCTCCCAGTTCCGGTCGCTGGTAGCGTCGGGGGCCATGCGTTCCCCCCGAATTCTCGCTGCTGGTTTGACATTGGTCGCTGGCGTCACGCTCATTGCCGCTTGCTCAGGCGGCGGGAGCTCGTCCTCGCCGGTTGCACCCTCGGGTGATCCCGTATTGGTCGAGGGGCAGCAGATCTATTCACAGAACTGCTCCAGTTGTCATGGTGCGGCGGGCCAAGGCGGTTACGGGAAAAAGCTCGCTGGTGTCGTCACCGAGAAGTACCCGAACATCGAGGATCAGATCGCGCTCATCACGAACGGCAAAGGCGGGATGCCTGCATTCTCGAAGAAGTTGACCGCTGAGCAGATCACTGCGGTTACGCGTTACACCCGCGAGGTTCTCGGCACGAACTAACAGTTCATCTGAGTTTCGGTTCGTACGACCCGTGCCTCGTGCAGTGAATTGTTCCTAGATTGACCATCTCGGCGAAAGCGTTCGCCCTTCGTTTGTTTGTTCTTGCGGAGGTTCGATGCTCGCCACTGTTTCTTCAGCGACGCTGTCGGGTATCGATGGTGTTCCCGTCACTGTCGAAGTTCATGTCGCGAATGGTTTGCCCGCGTTCACGGTCGTTGGTTTGCCCGACGCTTCGTGTCGTGAGGCTCGCGATCGTGTGCGTGCGGCACTGCTCACGTCAGGCTTTGCGTGGCCCGATCGACGAACAACGGTCAATCTTGCGCCGACTTCGGTTCGAAAGGTCGGCTCCTCACTCGACCTTGCGATTGCCATTGGTGTGTTGGTGGCAAGCGAACAACTTCCGCCCGAGGTCGTTGCCGATCGGGCCTTTCTTGCCGAGCTGGGTCTTGACGGTTCGCTCCGACATGTCGCTGGCATGTTGTCGCTCGTTGCATCGTGTCCGCAGTCCGAGATCATCGTGGCGCCGACCTCACATTCTGAAGCGGCGTTAGTCGAGCAGTCAGTAGTTCGTTGTGCGCCTGAGTTGCGAGCATTGGTCGATGCGCTCACTGCTGAAGCGCCGTGGCCTCGGCCGCCAGATGAACCGTTCGTTGCTCCGAGCGCGAATGGGCCCGACTTATCGGAGGTGAGGGGGCATCCGTTGGCGCGGTTTGCCGTCGAGGTGGCGGCTGCGGGCGGACACCATCTCTTAATGGTCGGCCCTCCAGGTTCAGGCAAGACGATGCTGGCCGATCGCCTGCCTGGTCTCCTGCCCGATCTCGATGACTCGACGGCATTCGATGCGACGCGTGTTCATTCAGCGGCAGGCGAGTCCCTCATTGGTGGACTTGTGCGGAGGCCGCCACTTCGCGCTCCACACCACGGGATGAGCGCGGTGGCAATGGTTGGTGGTGGCTCTCATCGCGTTCGTCCTGGCGAGATCTCGCTTGCGCACGGTGGCGTGTTGTTCCTCGACGAAATGGGAGAGTTCGGCGCGGTCGTTCTCGATTCTTTGCGGCAACCGCTCGAAGAAGGTGTAATTCGCCTCGCTCGCGCCGAAGCGCGTGTCGAGCTTCCTGCCCGATTTCTGCTTGTGGGTGCGATGAACCCGTGTCCGTGTGGCGAAGGAATCGTTCCGGCGGCATGTCGCTGTACGGATCGTTCGCTTGAGCGTTATCGCCGAAGATTGTCGGGTCCACTGCTCGACCGATTCGATCTTCGTATTGATGTTCATCGGCCTGATCCGCGCCAGTTGCTGGGTGGCGAACGGGCCGAGGCAAGCTCAATCGTTGCTGCTCGAGTTCGTGTTGCACGTGGCCGAGCAAACGATCGCGGTGTTCGATGCAATGCCGAGCTTTCGAGTTCTGCGCTTGAACGCACCGCGCCGCTCAACGTCGAGGCATCGGCACTCATCGAACGCTCGCTCGAATCGGGACGACTCTCTGCTCGAGGAATGCGTCGCGTGTGGAGAGTTGCGCGGACAATCGCCGATCTCGAAGGTCATGATGATGCGATTACTGCAGAACATGTGGCGAGTGCGTTGCACCTACGCAGCGATCCAGGGTTTCTTACGCGCGCGGTGGCCAGCTAGATGGGCGGCGAGAAACTCCCCGACGAAGCGTGGGTCGTAGCGCTTTCGAGCCTGCCGGGTGTTGGCCCCTCCCGATTGCGGTGGTTGTTGACCCAGGGCGAGCCCGAGGCAGTGTGGCGCAAAGTCCTGAGCGGTTCGCTTGCAGTTGGCGAGCACGACGAGAACATCCGAATTCCATCTGCGATTCTTGAACAGTGGAGCGTGGCGGCGACATCAGTTGATCCGGCTGCCTACTGGGGCGCGCACGTCGAGGCTGGCATCGGAGTCATGACTCGTTGGTCGGCATCATTTCCTCAGGAACTTGCCGAGGATGACGATGCGCCAGTGGTGTTGTTCTGGTTGGGTGACATCGACCTTCTTGCGGGTACTCGTGTGGCCATAGTCGGCACTCGCCGGGCGACTCGATACGGCATCGACGTTGCCAGCGAATTCGCTCGTGGACTTTCGCTCGCCGGAGTTTCAGTGGTGTCGGGTTTGGCGCTGGGAATAGACGGTGCCGCGCACGCAGGTGCACTTGCGGTCGATGGCGCGCCGCCCATTGCTGTTGTCGGAAGCGGACTCGATCGGATCTACCCGCGAGCGCGTCGGGCGCTGTGGCGAGCGGTAGCTGAGCGCGGTGTTGTGCTCAGCGAGTATCCCCTCGGAGCATCTGCAGTGGCGTGGCAGTTTCCTGCTCGTAACCGGATCATTGCGGCATTGTCCGACGTTGTCGTTGTGGTCGAATCGCAATCGACCGGCGGGGCTTTGGGTACCGCGGTTGAGGCCGCTCGTCGAGGCCGGACGGTGCTTGCAGTGCCCGGGCCTGTAACGGCTCCAAGTTCGGCGGGTACGAATCAGTTGTTGTTCGACGGCTGCGGCCCCGCGCGCGATGCGGGCGATGTGCTGCTTGCGTTGGGCCGTGAACCCGAGCGACGACGCACCGCTGCGGAGCAACGTCCGCGTCCGATCGCAACAGCAAAGAAGGTGCTCGACGCGTTGCCATGGCAGGCGGTGCCCGTCGAACACGTTCTCGTGTCAACCGGTCTTTCCTTGGGAGAGGCAATGCTGGTTCTCGAGCAACTCGAATCCGATGGTTGGGTATCGCAACGCGCCGGATGGATTGAACGCATTGGTCGTGGGGGAGCGCGATGACGACGTGCGACACGATTGCCGAGCATCCAAGTCGATGTTCAACCTTCGCCGTTACAGTTTTGTTTGTGGCTGGTGAAGCAGATCCGTGGTTTCTCGACGAGTTTCAGGCGTCGCTGACTTCTGTCTCTGATGCAACCCTGCGCGCCTACCGAAGCGATATCGACCAATTTGTTGAATGGGTCGCTCGCCAAGAGATCGAATCTCCCGATGACGTAAGCCGCACAACATTGCGGCGCTACATCGCGGCAATGACAACACGGAAGCTCGCCCGACGAACGATTGCACGCAAAGCGTCAGCGTTGCGCCGCTATTTCTCTTGGCTTGTTCGCAGCGGTCACCTCAATGCCGATCCATCGGCCGGTCTTAGTGCCCCGGGCTCGACCGGCCGTCTGCCGCGTGTGCTTCGAGACGAAGAACTCATTCAGGTTCTCGATAATCCTCCTGGAACCACGGCGAACGATCCCCCAGCGATTCGTTCTCGCGACGATGCCGTTCTTGAGCTTCTCTACGGCAGCGGCCTTCGTGTCTCAGAGGTATGCGGTTTGCGTCCGGACGACCTCGACCTTGCGCGCAGACGTGTTGTCGTCTGGGGCAAGGGCTCAAAGCAACGAGTCGTTCCCCTCAGCGCCCCTGCTGTCGAAGCGCTTGAACAATGGCTGGGTCATGGTCGGCGAGTAATGGCCACGGCCGCATCGCCGTCCGACGCGGTCTTTCTTAATCGCAAAGGCACCCGCCTCGGTACTCGCGATGTCCGTCGACTTCTCGACCGCCGAGCCCCATCCCCAACTCACCCGCACGCGCTGCGTCACACATTTGCGACTCATCTTCTCGACGGCGGTGCCGACCTTCGTGCCGTGCAGGAATTGCTTGGGCATTCCGATCTCTCCACCACACAGCACTACACCCACGTGAGTAAAGAACGATTGCGCACAGTGGTCGATTCAACTCACCCTCGCGCCTGACACATCGACTCTTCGCACTTCTTCCCCGGTGACAACTCAGTACCGGAAGGACCAACGTGCGTCCGAAGTCTTCACGCATTCAATTTCGCGGACTCTTGCGAGCGCTCTGTTTTGCGAGTGCCCTTCTTCAGATCTCAGGTGGACTGGTCTGCGTTAGCGCGCAGAGTGCGAGTGCAACGTCGGCTTCGGTCGAGTACCAGCCTCCAAGCGATGCCGAAATCGTTGATCACTTTCGTCCGCCACCCAAGCCGTGGATGGCGGGTAACCGCGGCATCGATTACGGCACCAGCGCAGGAGCGCAGATCGGTGCAGCAGCCGCCGGGCGCGTGATCTTTGCCGGGCAGGTGGGTGGCACATTGCATGTGACGGTCGAACATGCGGACGGATTGCGCACGAGCTATTCGTTTCTTGCGTCGATCGCAGTGAGTGCGGGTGAGCAAGTGCGCGTTGGTGACGTTGTCGGCATTGCTGGTGGTCCGTTTCACTTCGGCGTTCGCGCTCCCGATGACACCTACCTCGACCCCGAAGCCTTGCTTGCGGGCACCTTGCGACCCCGCGCCCGACTTGTTCCAGGGACCGATCAAGGTCTCGAACGACTTGGTGCGCACGAACAGCGTTCCTTGCTTGATGTCTTTCTCGATACGGGCGCTTCAGTACTTTCGGCAACGTCGGCATGGTCATCTCGGACGACTGCACTAGTTGCTCACTATCTCGTTGAACTAACTCCGACCTCGCACGCGATTCGCGCAGTCGATGCATTTGCAAAGTGGCTCCACGATCAAGAGATCTGCACGCCATCGGCAACGGAAGTACCTGCGCGCCAATCGCGTCGGATCGTTGTGTTGGTGAGCGGTCTCGGAACATCGAGTGATGCCAACACTGCGTGGGAGATCGATACGAAGTCGCTCGGCTATGCCGATGCCGATGTTGTTCGGTACTCCTATGAAGGAGGCCAAGCGCCGCGAGTGGATGCGAACCAACAGAACAACCTCCGATCGGTTGCGAGTCAACCGTTCACCCCGATCGCAACGCGTCCGTTCACGTCGCTTGATAGCCAGCAGTCGGTCGGAACTTCGGCGGACCGGTTGTCGGCGTTGTTGCAGTCAGTTGCGGCTGCCCAGCCAGGAGTGCCGATCGATGTTGTTGCTCACTCGCAAGGTGGCGTGGTCGCGCGTCTCGCAGTCGAGCGTTCTGGTGCGGAAGATCGCCTACCTGCGGAAGTCGACACATTGGTTACGGTGTCCTCTCCGCAACAAGGCGCTCCGTTGGCGACTGCGGTGGTTGCCCTCGGCGACACTCCCGGAGGAGCGGCGGCGTTGACGCAGATTCGGGCCGCCGGAGCCGCCGACGATCTCGACAATCACCTGCCCGCCATTTCTGATTTATCGGAAACCTCGCCGATCATCGACGAACTCCATCAACGGTCGATGCCCGATGGGGTCCGGTTTGTGACGATCGGGGGCTCGGGTGATCTCGTGGTTCCCGGGTCGGTCGCCATCGACCCAGCTGCCGATGCCAGTGTCATCTTGCCGACCGAAGTCGGCAACGAGGCTCACGGCACGTTGCCCTCGAGCCCAGCAGCCACAAGGGAAATCGGGTTGGCCGTTACCGGAATGGGCCCGACCTGCCAAAGTCTCGGAACCGCAACCGCGGCATTTTTCACCGCGGAAACCATTCGATATGGCGAATCGGTGGCGGGGGCAACGGCGGCGGTGGCGGCTGGGGTGCTCCCGATTCCGCCCGACTGACTGAGCCCCCGGCGGTCGGTTGGCCGATTTTCCGGCCCTCCCATACACTCAGAACCCGGCCCGACGACCGTCGGGCATGTTGATCACCCGATCGACATACCTCTACACATCCGCAGCCGTGCACCCCACGGTCGTCTCCCACCCGGGAAGACGCCAGCACGGGCCTGCGATCCTCCGAACCGATGGGAAGGAACACCCTCATGGCACCAGTTGTCACCATGCGTCAGTTGCTCGATTCAGGCGTGCATTTCGGTCATCAGACCCGCCGCTGGAACCCGAAGATGAAGCGATTCATCCACGGCGAGCGCAATGGCATTTACATCATCGATCTTGAGCAGACGCTCGGCCGCATTGAAACCGCGTACAGCTTTGTGCGTGACCTCGTGGCCGACGGCGGCACGATCCTTTTCGTGGGCACCAAGAAGCAAGCCCAGGATCCGGTTCGTAGCTTCGCCGATCGCTGCGGCATGCCGTACGTGAACGAGCGTTGGCTCGGCGGCATGCTCACCAACTTCCAGACCATGTCCAAGCGCGTCGCGAAGATGAAGGACTACCAGCGCATGCGCGACTCCGGTGAGTTCGAAGCGATGCCCAAGAAGGAAGCCCTTCTCATCAGCCGTGAACTCGAGAAGCTCGAGCGCAACCTTGGCGGTATCCGCAATATGGAACGCCTTCCCAGCGCCATTTTCGTGCTCGACACCAAGAAGGAAGACATCGCCGTTACCGAAGCAAACAAGCTCGGTCTCCCGATTGTCGCTGTGGTCGACACCAACTGCGATCCCGACATCATCACCTACGTGATCCCCGGTAACGACGACGCCATCCGTTCCGCAAACCTCATGGCTCGCGTTATCGCCGATGCTGTCGACGAAGGCCGCTTCATTGCTTCGCGCAAGCGTGGCGCTGTTGCTCCTGAAGGCCCCGCCGTTCTTGAGCGCACGCCGGAAGAAGAAGCAGCTCACGAAGCCGCTCAGGCTGACGCTCGTCGTGAGGCCACCGAGGCTGCCGCAGCACGCGAAGCACGTATTGCCGCAGAACGTGCAACTGCCGAAGAGGCAATCACGCAGACCGATCCCGCAAACGAAACCACGCAGGAGTCCTGAAAACCAATGGCTGAATTCACCGCCAAGGACGTCCAGAACCTTCGTCAGATCACTGGCGCCGGAATGATGGACGCCAAGAAGGCGCTCACCGAAAACGACGGCGACTTCGAAGCCGCCAAGCAGTGGTTGCGTGAAAAGGGTCTGGCCAAAGTTGCCAAGCTCGGCGATCGCGAGAACGCACAGGGTTCCGTTTGTGTCGTCGTCGACGGCTCAGTTGGCGCCATCGTGCAACTCAAGAGCGAAACCGATTTCTCGGCCAAGGCCGCAGACTTCATTTCACTTGTTCAGGACATGACTGAAGTTGTTGTCGCCAAGGGCGCCGACGCACTTTCGGAAATGAACGATGAACTCGACGCACTCAAGATCGCCAAGAAGGAAAACATCGAACTCGGCACAGTCGTCCGATTCGATGCCGCTGGCGACAACATTCTCGATTCGTACCTGCATCTGCAGGACGGACGTGGCGTCAATGCCGTACTCGTTGAACTCGAGGGTGGAACCAAAGAGATCGCTCACGATCTTGCGGTGCACATTGCGTTCTCAAAGCCGGCCTACCTCAGTCGTGACGAAGTTCCGGCTGAAGATGTTGAGCGCGAGCGTCAAGCTCTTCTCGACATCACCAAGGCAGAAGGCAAGCCCGAAGCGGCCTGGCCGAAGATCGTCGAAGGACGCATCAACGGTTGGTATAAGGAACAGGTGCTTCTCGAGCAGCAGTTCGTTCGAGACGACAAGAAGTCGATCGCCGATTTGCTTGCCGGTGCAACGCTTGTCCGTTTCGCTCAGGTATTCATCGGGGCCTGATGGCATCCGCGCCCGCCCGCTGGTCGCGGGTCCTGCTGAAGGTTTCGGGCGAAGCATTCGCTGGCGATGCCGGTTACGGCATCGATGGCCACGTGGTGCAACGCATCGCGAAAGATATTGTCGACGTTCGCGCTGACCATCCCGACGTCCAGATTGCCATCGTTGTTGGTGGCGGAAATATCTGGCGCGGGATGGCAGGTGCGGGTGCAGGCATGGATCGTGCGCAAGCCGATTACATGGGCATGCTGGCAACCGTCATCAATGCACTCGCATTGCAAGACACGCTTGAGCAGTTGGGCCAGCCCACTCGTGTGCAGTCCGCTATTCAAATGGCGCAGGTCGCCGAGCCCTACATCCGACGTCGCGCGGTTCGCCACCTTGAAAAAGGCCGAGTCGTGATCTTCGCTGGCGGGACGGGCAATCCGTTCTTCACCACCGATACCACCGCCGCATTGCGTGCGGTCGAGATCGAAGCTGGAGTGCTGCTTAAGGGCACGCATTCGGGGACCGATGGCATTTACACCGACGATCCTCGCACCAATCCCGATGCCACAAAGCTCGAGGAAGTTACCTACCTCGATGTGCTGAATCAGGGCCTGCGGGCCATGGATTCCACGGCAATCACCCTTTGTATGGACAACAATTTGCCCATCGTTATGTTCGATCTGACCGGCGAAGGAAACGTCCGTTCGCTACTCGAGGGCGGTTCGGTCGGTACCCTCGTCCGTTGAGGCGGTCGCTGGAGACCCCGTCACTCTCATCGATTTCTCCTGGAGTGTTCCGATGACATCTGAGATGGCTGATCTGCTGCTTGCGGAAACTGTCGAGAAAATGAAGAAGGTTGTGACGCATACGCGTGCGGACTTCTCTTCAATTCGCACGGGCCGTGCTGCGCCTGCGCTCGTCGAAAAGATTCCGGTCGACTACTTCGGCTCTGAAGTTCCTTTGCAACAGATCGCAGGCTTCAACGTTCCCGAAGCGCGTCAGTTGCTCATCACGCCGTATGACAAAGGTGCCATTGGTGCGATCGAGAAGGCGTTGCAGCAGTCCGACCTCGGTCTCAACCCCAGCAACGATGGCATCTCGATTCGACTTTCGTTCCCGCCTCTCACCGGTGAGCGCCGCAAGGAACTCGTGAAGGTCGTGAAGAACATGGCAGAAGACGGAAAGATTGCACTGCGTAATCAGCGTCGTTCGACTCGCCAAGAACTTGAAGCGCTCGCGAAAGACGGAGATCTTTCTAAAGACGAACTTGAACGCGCCGAAAAGGAACTCGACAAAATCATTCACAGCCACGAAGCGGAAATTGGCGACGCGTTGGGTGCCAAAGAAACCGAGTTGATGGAGGACTGATGGCTTCCGACGATCTGTCCCGCGAACCGAGAGCCCCTGGTGATCCTGAAGTAGTTCGGATCATCACCGCTGATGAAATCGCTGAAGCCTCAAGCCGCCCCGATGTGGCGACTCGTCTTCCTGAGCGTGAACTTCCGCCGCCTCCGCCGCCGGTCATGAACGTTGGTCCGCCAACAGGCGAACACGAAATGCCGCACTGGACCGAGCCAGCAACTGGTCAGGTTCCTGCAGTAGTTATTGGTGACAATGCTGGCGATGAAGATCGTGCCTCGATGGCCGATACGCCGCGTTGGCGTAGTGAACACGACACGACCGATCACGGAGATCTTCTCGCCGATCTGGCGGCGTCGGAACCAGACGAACCAGTCGTCGAGCGTCTTGGTGCACTCGATACCGATGAACGCATCTCCGACGAGGCCTATCTCAACTTCGACGATGTCGAACTCGACCCGCAGCCTCGCCGGCGCAGCGCGCGCCGTGGTCGTTCCGCTCGTGCGTCTCGCGAAGAAGTCGATCCGCTCGCAGCGATCCTCCTTCCGCCCGACCTCGTTGGCCCATCTGCCGACGCGCCCCCTCCGCCAGCGGCACGCGCTGAACGTGTGCGCACATCGAAGGGCGAAGAAGCTGAGTCCGCCGCATCGAAGTTGCGCAATGTTCCGATGGCCGCCGCTGTCGGAATTGGCATGGCGATCGTCGCGGCGCTGCTCTTCAAGGCTGGACCTGTGCCAGCTCTGTTGCTCATCGAAGTTGTTCTTGTCGCTGCTGGCTTTGAGTTTTTTGCTGCCATGCAAAAGAGCGGCTTTCGTCCCGCAACCTTGCTTGGTCTTGCTGCGGTCGCTGCGTTGCCCCTTGCGTGTTACTGGAAGGGTGAGTCGGCGATTCCCGCGATCATCTTCCTCACATTCTTGTTCGGCATCGTTTGGTATCTGAGTAGCGCCAGTGGTCGTGCCCGACCCACCGCCAACCTTGGCGTCACGTTGATTGGTGTTGTGTGGGTTGGCGTCTTTGGAAGTTTCGCTGCTCTCATCGTCGACATTCCGGTTCAAGGCGTGAGCATCTTGCTCGTTGCCGTGGTCGCCGCGGTTGCAACGGACGTCGGTGGATTCTTCTTCGGACGGGCGATGGGCCGAAGTCCTTTGAGCACGATCTCTCCCAACAAGACTGTCGAAGGACTTGTCGGCGGCATGGCGGCAACAGCCTTTGTTGTCTTTGTCTTTGTTGTCGTGCTTGGCGTGAGTTCGCTCGGCGCGGGCAAGGCACTTTTGCTTGCGATCGTCCTGGCCGTTGTGGCACCTCTTGGCGATCTGGCCGAGTCACTGTTCAAACGTGACCTTGGCCTGAAAGACATGGGATCGTTGTTGCCCGAACATGGCGGCCTGCTCGACCGATTCGATGCACTGCTGTTTGTCCTCCCCACGACCTATTACGTGGTGAGAATCCTCGGATTGGGCTGACCCCGCGGGGAATCGCACGCTCACTCTCGGTAGGCTCAACTCCATGTCGCTGACTCGTGTCGCCCTCGCCGGATCCACCGGTTCAATCGGCACACAGGCTCTCGACGTCATCGAAGCCGAAGCCGATCGCTTCGAACTCAGCGCCCTTGGGGCCACTGGTCGCCAGCCCGAGGTGATCATCGAACAGGCTCGTCGCTATCGCCCTTCGGTCGTGGCAATTAGCGATCCCGATGCGGCTCGCTCGATTGCGTTGGAACTCCCGGGAATCGAAGTTCGTGGTGGTGCCGACGCGATGGCAAGCCTTGCGCTCGATGCCGATGTTGTCGTGAATGGTGTCGTTGGGTTTGCCGGCCTTTCGGTCACGCTCGCAACGCTCGAGGCTGGTCGGCGGCTGGCACTTGCCAACAAAGAGTCACTCATTGCTGCCGGTCCGGTGGTGCAGGTGGCGCGCCGCACTCCAGGAGCAGAACTCGTTCCTGTCGACAGTGAGCACGGTGCGATCCATCAATGTCTTCGTGCGACCGACAACAAAAATCGTGTTGCTCGATTGCTGCTCACGGCAAGCGGCGGACCATTCCGCGGTCGCACTGTCGAAGATCTCGCAAACGTCACGATTGAAAACGCGCTCGCGCATCCAACCTGGAGCATGGGGCCGAAAATCACTATCGATTCTTCGACGCTCATGAATAAGGGTCTTGAAGTCATTGAAGCCCATGAACTTTTTGGAACGCCAGCGGGCGACGCTGGTTACGGCATCGGCTTCGACGAAATCGATGTCGTTGTTCACCCGCAATCGATTGTGCATTCCATGGTTGAGTTCACCGACGCGTCAACTATCGCCCAGCTCTCAACGCCCGATATGCGTCTTCCGATTGGTTACGCATTGGCGTGGCCCGATCGAATTTCCACGCCATTCGGAAGAATCGACTGGACCACGCTTGGTCGACTCGATTTTGAACCACCCGATCTCGAGGCATTTCCGTGTCTTGCCCTTGCCTACGAGGCTGGGCGCACGGGCGGTACCGCTCCGGCATGGATTAGCGCCGCTAACGAGGTTGCCGTCGACGCGTTCCTTTACGGTCAGATCGCATGGCGAGAAATTGCATCGGTCATTGCGGCAACTCTCGATCGGCATGACGGCACACCCGCTACCGACGCCGCGTCGGTAATCGATGCCGACGCGCAAGCCCGTCGTGTCGCTCATGAAGAACTCAACCACCTCGCATCGGCGGTGCGCTCATGACGACTCCACTTGAATCGCAGGATTCAGAAATTATCGAGGCAGGCGTTGCTCCACAGCCGCCGTTGGTCGAGCGAATTTTTGGAAACCAGTTCGTACTGCTTGGTTTGCTTCTCTCGCTGCTCGGTTGGGTTGCGTTCACTCGTATTTGGTTATTTGTCCTGATCGTCGCCATTGTCGCCTCGGTATTCCTGCACGAAATGGGCCATTTCCTTATGGCCAAACGCAATGGCATGAAAGTCACCGAGTTCTTCATTGGCTTTGGTCCGCGCGTGTGGTCGTTCCGCCGGGGCGAAACCGAATACGGACTCAAACTCATTCCCGCCGGCGCATACGTGCGCATCATCGGCATGCATGGTCTCGAGGAAATCAACGACTCCGACGATGAAGGCCGAACGTATCGAGCCCAGTCCTATTGGCGCCGTATGCCTGTGGTTCTTGCTGGCCCCGTGGTGAACATTGTTTTAGGTCTGCTGCTGCTCGTCGTGGTGTTTGCTGGATTCGGTCATCCGTCTACCGACAAGTGGAAGGTCGAAACGGTGTCATCAGGTTCTGCTGCCGCAAACGCAGGCCTTCAAACGGGCGATCGAATTGTTGCGTTCGACGGAGAGCCCGTTGGTGCATTCGATGACTTCACCAGCATCGTGCGCGCGCATGCAGGTTCATCCGGCGAACTCACGGTTCAGCGCGGCGATCAAACACTCACCCTTCCCGCAACGATCGGCTGGTCGCTCAACGCCGACGGTGCACGTGCACTGCAGCCACTCCTCCCTGGCGATCGCGTCACGAAAGTTGGCGACATTTCGGTGTCGTCGTACTCCGCCATGCAAACCGCATTGCAGCGCTTCATTGGTCCGGTCACGGTCACCTTTGAGCGCAACGATCGGGCATTCACGACGACTGTCGATGGCCCCATTGCAATGCCCGTCGATGGTGATCGCGGATTCCTTGGCGTGAGCCCAAGTTCGGTGATCGTGCATGCCGGAATTGTTCAAGCCACGGGTCAGGCTTTCAATGCATTCGGCGACACTGTTGTCGGTTCGGTGCAAGGCATGGGACGGATCTTCTCTCCTTCGGGAATCAGCAAGTTGGCCTCGCAGGTTGCCAACGGCGGAAGTTCGCAATCCTCGGGCTCGATTGAACCGGTGGGTTCTGGATCAACGGGCACCGGGTCGGGTTCAGGTTCCTCGTCGGCGTCTTCCAACGCCGATCGCCCGATGTCGCTTCTCGGCATTGTGAATGTGGGAACGCAGCTCGGCGAACAAGCCGGATGGGCTGGGGTTCTGGCGTTGCTGGCGACCGTCAATATTTTCCTTGGCCTCATCAACCTCGTGCCGATTCTGCCGTTCGACGGCGGCCACATCGCCGTTGCGACCTACGAAGAGATTCGTACCCGGATTTCGGGCAAGGCCTATCGGGTCGATATGGCCAAACTCATGCCCGTTACCTATGTCGTGGTGTTGCTCATGGTCGGGCTCTTCGCGTCCACGCTGTATCTCGATGCCGTGGACCCCGTAAAACTCTCGCCGTAGCCCTAACCTCATCATCGTGAGCGAGCTTGCCCCCCAAACCCGGTACCCACGACGTACGACTCGTCAGTTGCACGTTGGTGACGTTGCTGTCGGCGGTGGCGCGCCGATCACGATTCAGTCGATGACGACTACGAAGACGGCCGACGTCGAAGGCACGTTGCAACAGATCTACGCACTTGCTGGAGCCGGTTGCGACATTGTTCGCTGCACCTGCAACGAACAAGAAGCTGCCGAAGGACTTGCGCACATCGTTCCGCGCTCTCCGTTGCCGATCATTGCTGACATTCATCATCAGTACCGGCGTGCGCTTGAAGCGATGGAAGCCGGTGTTCAAGGTTTGCGTTTGAATCCTGGCAACATTCGTCGGCCCGAACACATCAAGGCCGTTGCGCTTGAAGCGAAAGACCGCGGTATCCCGATTCGTATTGGCGTTAATGGCGGTTCGCTTGATCCTGAGTTGTATGAGAAGTACGGCGGCAAAGTCACTGCCGAAGCAATGGTCGAATCGGCCAAGCGTGAGCTCGCGTATTTCGAAGAGGTGGGTTTCGACGATGTGAAGATTTCGGTGAAGGCATCGAACGTCGCATTGATGATCGACGCCTACCGACTTCTTGCCGACACTGTCGACTACCCCCTGCATCTCGGTGTGACCGAAGCTGGCCCACCTCCTGCCGGACTCGTAAAAGCAACTGCAGGTATGGCCACATTGTTGGCTGAAGGAATCGGCGACACCATTCGCTATTCGCTCACTGCTGATCCGGTAGAAGAAGTGCGCGCCGGTCGCTGGCTGCTTGAAAGCCTTGGTCTCCGCGAACGACGCGGCCTCGATCTCATTGCATGTCCTTCATGTGGTCGCGCCGAGGTCGATGTCATCGAAGTTGCAGCTCGTGCACAAGACGCGCTGACCGATTTGAATATTCCCATTCAGGTCGCCGTTATGGGTTGTGTCGTGAATGGTCCTGGCGAAGCCCGTGAAGCCGATCTTGGTATTGCTGCAGGGCGCAAGCGCGGCCACCTGTTCGTAAAGGGCGAGGTCGTCAAGGTCGTTCCCGAATCAGAGATGGTCGAAGCGCTTGTGGAATGGGCGCAGATCATTGCCGACGGGGGAGTCGAAGAAGCGCTTCGCCGCAAGGACGACGGCGCAGCGGCCGAAGCCGAAGCCGATCGCATGGCGCTACTCGACGACAAGGGCGACGACGCCAATAACGCCGACGAGCGCATTCAGATCATTCGCAAACTCGACTGAACGTGCGCAACCTCGCCAAGACCTGAGAGGGCGTCGCCTAGCATCGGCCCTCATGGCTAAGGCTCCTGTTCTCACCCCGCAGTCCGAAGATTTCCCCCGCTGGTACCAAGACATCGTTGCCAAAGCGGAACTGGCCGATAACGGTCCAGTGCGCGGCACGATGGTCATTCGGCCCTACGGCTATTCAATCTGGGAGCAGATGCAGGCCGAGGTTGATCGCCGCATCAAGCGCGCTGGTGCCAAGAACGCCTATTTCCCGTTGTTCATCCCCGAGAGCTACCTCAAGCGTGAAGCCGAACATGTTGAAGGGTTCAGCCCCGAACTCGCAGTCGTCACGGTTGCAGGCGGCAAAGAACTTGAAGAGCCAGTCGTGGTTCGTCCGACTTCGGAAACCGTTATCGGCGAGTTCATGGCCAAGTGGGTGCAGAGCTATCGCGACCTTCCGCTGTTATTGAATCAGTGGGCCAACGTTGTTCGTTGGGAACTTCGACCGCGCGTCTTTCTGCGCACGAGTGAGTTCCTCTGGCAAGAAGGCCACACCGCACACGTCAGTGAAGACGATGGCCGCCAGTACGCCGAACGAATTCTGCATGACGTGTACGAGTCATTCATGCGCGACATTTTGGCGATGCCTGTTGTTGTTGGTCGTAAGACGGCGAAGGAACGCTTTGCTGGCGCAACCAACACCATGACGTGCGAAGCAATGATGGGTGACGGAAAAGCATTGCAAATGGGCACGAGTCATGAGCTCGGCCAGAACTTTGCGAAAGCCTTCGACATTCAGTACCTCGACAACGAAGGTACGCAGCAACACGCCTGGACAACTTCGTGGGGTGTTTCCACTCGCATGGTTGGTGGACTCATCATGTGTCACGGCGACGACAACGGTTTGCGCATCCCGCCGGCGCTCGCGCCCGTGCAAGTTGTGGTGCTCGCCGTTCGTGACGACGACGCGGTTATCGAGCGTTGCCGCATACTCGCCGAAGAACTCGCCGATGCTGGCGTGCGCGTCGAACTCGATGTGCGCGTCGAAACGTCGATGGGTCGTCGTGCGACTGACTGGGAACTCAAGGGTGTTCCGGTTCGCCGCGAACTTGGACCCCGAGACTTGACCGAAGGCGTCGTCACGCTGGCGAACCGATTCACGGGAGCGAAGGATGCGGTTGCCCTCAACGGCATCGCAGTCACCGTCGCCGCAGCTCTTGATGCCGGTCAGGCCCAACTCCTTGCCGAGGCCACCGATCGCCGCGACTCTCGTACGGTCGATGTCGCCACTATCGCTGAAGCGGCTGAAGTCGCGGCCACCGGTTGGGCCCGAATCCCGTGGGCCAGCCTGGGCACCGAGGGGGAGGCCGAATTGGCCAAATCGAGCGTCACCGTGCGCTGTCTCGTTATGCCCGATGGCTCGCTGCCATCTTCCGACAACGCCGATGGTGCGATTGCCATCGTTGCTCGCTCCTATTGATTCTTGGTTGATTCGGGTCAAAAACCCGGTCTGAACAGGGGTTTCTTGGGCATAGGGATGGGTTGATCCGACCCCCCGGGTGGTCGTTTCTGGGCCGAGGGGTCTACACTCTCCCCATCGCAATCGTTCGGCAGTACTGACGAAGGCGTGGGCTTTTGCCCACGCCTTTTGTTTCGGCCGAATTCAGGTGGCGGTGACCCCGCAGTCTGTGATCTTTGAAACCCTTTGGAAGGAGGCCAGCAATGAGCGTGTCCGCACGTGTACGAGCACTTATCGAACCATTGGTGGCCGCCGAGGGTCTTGAACTGTTCGACCTTGAACAAGACGGTCCGGTGCTGCGAGTCACGGTTGACCGTGAAGGTGGCGTCAGCATCGACGACATCACGAAGACGACCCGCGCAATTTCACGGGCGATCGACGAACACGATCCCATTTCGAGCAGCTTCACGCTCGAGGTCTCCAGTCCGGGACTCGAACGGGTTCTGCGCACGCCTGCTCACTACGCGTGGGCGGTTGGTCGCACCGTTTCGGTCAAGACATTTCCGAATCACCCGGTTGGCCGTCGGTTCGCCGGCACTGTTACCGGTTCGACCGACACCACGGTCACCATTGCGCTCGATGAACCGCTGGGGGAGAGCATCACGCTCAACCTTGGTGAAATCGAAAAGGCACGCACAACATTCGTCTGGGGTCCCGCACCGAAACCGGGTGGTCCCAAGAACGGTGCGAAAACCGTGAAGCCGTCGAAAGCTGCGGCGAAAACTACGAAGTCGAAGAAGGACGCGTCGAACGCGTCCCCGAAGGAAGAGAAGGTCCAGTCGTGATGAACTCCCCTGATCTCATCGAGGCACTCCAGGCACTCGCCATCGACAAGGGAATCTCGATCGACACGCTGTTCGGCGCACTCGCCGACGCGTTCGAATCCGCTTATAAGCGGCTGCCAAATTCGCAGGAATATGCGTGGGTCATCATCGATCCCGATACCGGCGAAATTCGTGTGATGGCGCAAGCCCTCGATGACGATGGCATCCCCGAAGGCGAAGAGTTCGAAGTCACCCCGCCGCCCGAGGTCTGGGGTCGTGTTGCTGCGCAAACGATGAAGCAGGTCATGAACCAGCGCATTCGTGAAGCCGAACGCGAAATGAAGTACGAGGAATACGCAGGTCGCGAAGGCGACATCGTTACCGGCATCATCCAGCAGACCGACGCGCGTTACACGCTGCTCGATCTCGGACGCGTCGAAGCGCTCATGCCGCAGGCCGAACAGGTTCCGTACGAGCGTCCCGAGCCTGGCGCGCGCGTCAAGGCGTACATCGTTGAAGTTCGTAAGACTGCAAAGGGTCCGCAGATCGTCACGAGCCGCACGCATCCCGGTCTCATCAAGCGACTGTTCGAACTCGAAGTTCCCGAAATCGCCGATGGCGTTGTCGAGATCAAGGCATGTGCTCGTGAACCAGGAGCACGCACCAAGATCGCCGTGTTGTCGAACGATTCCAATGTCGATCCCGTCGGCGCATGCGTCGGCGCTCGCGGCGCTCGCGTTCGCATGGTCGTCAACGAACTTCGTGGCGAAAAGATCGACATCGTTCCGTTCTCCGATGAACCGGCCGACTTCGTCATGAAGGCGCTGTCGCCGGCAAAGGTCAAGGAAGTTCGTATTCACGAAGACACTGGCACTGCCGAGGTCATCGTTCCCGATTACCAACTCTCTTTGGCTATCGGCAAGGAAGGGCAGAACGCTCGTCTCGCTGCTCGTCTCACCGGTTGGCGCGTCGACATCAAGTCTGAAACGCAACTCGCCGAAGAAGAGGCCTACGCCAATCAGGATTGGGCCGAAGGCGAATGGGTCGTCGACGCCGAAACTGGCGAACAGGTCTGGCAGCCCGCCGAAGGTGGCGAGGCAATGTCCGCCGAGGCCTATGCCCAAGCCGCCGAAGATGTCGAAGAGACCGAAGCAGAAGCCGAAGCCGAAGTTGTGGTCGAAGCCGAAGCAATTGTTGAGGCCGCCGAGGTAGAGGCTGCTGAAGAAACCGGATCGGAAGATCCGGCGTAATCGTCACCATTCCTCGCCCGACGCTGTGTCGTGCGAGGATAGAGACCCGTTCCGTGGCCGTGTCACGGCGGGTCGAGCCCATTTGACGCTTTGTTTGGTGGGTCCCGAACCACGATCACTGAGGTAGCAGTTGCCGTCCAACATCCGTGTGTACGAGCTGGCACGAGAACTAGGTCTCACCAACAAAGAGACCTTGGATCTTTGCGTCGCGCTCGGGATCGGCGTGAAGAGCCACTCCTCAAGCGTCGTCGAGCCCCAAGCCGATCGCGTTCGCCGCAAGGCCGAGCGTGAAGGTCTTGTGCGCGACGTACAGCCCGAGGAACCAGAAGCTCCGGCCAAGAAGGCAGCGGTCAAGAAGGCCGCAGCCAAGAAAGCTCCGGCCAAGAAGGCTGCAGCAAAGAAGCCTGCCGACGAAACGGCCGAGGCCGAGACTCCGGTCGCGCCCGCCGAAACCGAACCGGTCGTTGCCGAGGTTCCCGTTGCCGAGGCCGAGACAGTTGCTCCAGTACCCGAGCCAGTTTCGGAACCTGCACCTGTTGCTGCAAGCGCACCTGCACCTGCACCTGCACCGAAGCCCGCTGCCCCCAAGCGCGTCATCTCGTCATCGGGCAGCAGTGGTCCGCGTCGCGAGGCACCGGCAGCACCTGTTGCGCCAGCACCCGCGCCTGCTCCCGCCGCAGCGGCACCCGAGGCACCGGCCGCTCCGGTAGCACCGGCCGCCGCAGCACCAGCCGATGCCCCTGCGGCACGCGCACCGATGCCGCAGCGGCCTCCGACTTCCACGATGGGTAAGCCCATTCCGCCCCCGCCCGGCGGACGTCCTCCGATTTCTTCTACCGGTAAGCCCATTCCGCCGCCTCCTGGCATGCGTCGCGAAACGCCTGCTCCGGGTGCGCGTCCTGGCGGTCGTCCTGGTGGTCCTGGTGCTGGTGGTCCTGGTGCTGGTGGTCCTGGTGCTGGTGGTCCTGGTGCTGGTGGTCCCGGCG
>Ga0114960_10000205_pt1 | contig 47510 bp, 46 predicted proteins | sample C_130625_MF_Meta_FD_92637 | JGI IMG/M metagenome (GOLD analysis project Ga0114960, IMG submission 92637) | Freshwater microbial communities from Lake Croche, Canada to study carbon cycling - C_130625_MF_MetaG | ecosystem: Environmental > Aquatic > Freshwater > Lake | place: Lake Croche, Canada...
AAGAAGAAGATGAGCCTTCTCTGTCCAAACAAGAAAATAAAGTTGAAAATAGTGAACCTGAAGAAGATGAAAATGAAAATGAAGATGATGACGAAAAAAAAGAAGTTGTTGAGGATAAGAAGGAACAAGCGAAGGGAAGGGGCAGAAAACCAGCAACTAAAAAATAAATATTATAATTGCTAAAATTAATCCCATAATTATTTTTCCTAAAAATGATGGTTCTTTTTTTTCATTTAATAATACCAAACTATTATTAAATATCATATCAAGAAATTGATAAGCGTATTCAGTTGATAATAATAAAAAGAAAACGAATGCAATTATTGCACTTCTCAATTTTAAGGAATATAGAAATTTTGGTAATTTCTCTTTTTTATTATTATTCTCGATCATTTATTATATTAATAAAATATAATATATCTATATTTGAAAAAATATTATTTAATGGGATTGTAATAGTATTTGCATTCGTATTAATATTATCTGACATCCATTCAGGAATATTATTATAGAAATCTTCACTATAAAGAGATAGAGATTTTACGAAATAATAACATAAATTAAAATTATCATTTCCTGTTTCAAATAATACTATTATTTCTCTTGCAAAATCATAGAAAATTGTATTATCATTGATATTATTAAAAAAAACATTATTCTCACATTCTCTTGTCATAATCCTATAAGTTTTTATAATATTCTTAATTTGATTTGATGTAAATTTTAAAAACCATTTGACATCATTATAAAAACCTACCTTTTCCATTATTTTTGATACGTCAGTGAATGCTTGTGGAATTGATGACCATTCATATTTATTCAAAACTTTCTTATTATTTAATTTATTTATTTTGATGAAATAATTTAAATTTCTTATAACATTCAATGGAATTTTTTCTTTTGTATATGGGTTCCAATTTCCATTCGTATCTATGAAATACTTCAATTCATTTGCTATAAAGAAATAAGTATTATCTTTATTTTCATTATAGATGAATAATTCACTTTTATTCAAATCATTTAAAGTCTCTAATGTGAATGGATCTTCAACATTATTTAATTTTATTTCTGGATTATAATAATATTTATTTATAATTTTTTTCATAAATAAACGATAAATAATTAAAAAATTTTTATAATTCTTTTTCTCAATTTCATAAGTATTCTTATTTAATTTGAAAATAATATCTATAATCTTATTTCTATCATAGTTATTATTATCAATCTCTATAAATGAAAATAGATTTAATAGATATTCTTTCTTACTGAATAGAATTTTTAAACATCCCTTAAAAATAAATTCTTTTGTAAAAATACTTGAATTATCATAGATATATTTATAAATTTCATAAATATCATTATTACTTTCAATTGATCTTCTTTGAATTGCTTGATAAATAATTTCATATAAATAATTTTTGTAAGAATAGTGAGAATTACAATATTTCATATTTCCTATCACGAAATTTTGACAAGAATTGCAAGAATTACAATTCCTATAAATACAAAAATCCATTTTAATTATAATAATCATTTAATTATTAAATGGATTTCTCCTCTACTAGAACACCTGCATTCACATAACTATAATAATTATATAATTTATCATTCATTCTCACATATTTATCCCCCTTTATAGAAACAACTCTTCCCTTATTCTTCTTCTTAACCTGAAAATTCTTATGTTTCATAATTCTATTATCTTTATTAATATCACTCGTATATGCATAATCATTCTTATTAACTCCCAATGCCCAAGAATAACATCTGAAATTATTTAATAATGGTTTATTCTGTTTTGAATTTATTAAACAATCAAATGATGCACCTTTTAACATATTCAAAAATTTTGTTATAATAAATTTCTTCTTATCAGCAGTCATTAGAATATGTTCATCCGTAGTCATTCCCTTATCATTTCTTTCAATATTGAAATCCTCTGTTCTTTGTTTTTCTGTCAATTTCATAATATATGAAAATACCTGAACATTCCTATCTTCCTTTGGCAATGCCTCGTGAGAACAAGAACGAATGGCGCGTCCAATAACTTGTTCTATTCTTACATTATTCCAGAATGGTTCTACTAATAAAACTCGTCTAACATTCTTTAAAGAAATACCCTCAGCGCCACTTTGAGTAATACAAAAAGCTTTGACTAATTTTCCATATAATTGATCATAAGGTGGTAATTTCTTTCTCATTTCATTCGTAATATTATTAAAATCATTATTGAATAAACTCATTAATAATCTTGTTTTCTCTCTATCTTGGTCAAAAATTACATATCTCTTATTATCATATTTCTTATCAAAAATATCATCATCTGTAAAATAATATTCATTATCAATCTTCTTTATTTGAACTTGTTTAAATCCTTGTCTATTTAAAACCTCCGATAATATTCCCAAACCTTCAACAGTTCTAAATGATGAATATATTAAAACAGATCCAGGTGATTGATTAATATCTTTTACGATTTCTGCAAATTTTGGACTATAAAACTTTTTTAAATTATCTAAATCTAATGTATCGCTTTTAATTAATTTTTCCATCATTGAATTCATCTGTTTAAGATATTCATCTTTTACATCCATATCTGCACCTCTCATTCCATCATTACTTTCATTATCACTATCGTCTTCTAACATCATTTTCTTAATTTTCTTAATATCTTTTGGATAAACTCTCTTAATATTCTCAGGAAAACTAAAATTACAAACAGCACGTGTAAAAGCTCGATAAACTGATGAACTTTCAGCAAATAATCCCTTCCCCTTTTTCTTATTTAAATCTTGTTTAATCTCATAATTACGTGCCTTCTTATATTCAAGATATTGACTATCCGTCATAAATAATTCTTTCTTAACTTCAGGTAATACTGATGGGAATAAATCACTGCCACTAATACTATAATAACTGACTGTTCCTAAAATTCTTCTCATAAATAAATCTTCATTTTGAACTTTCGGATCTTCTTCATCAGTAACATCTAAGAAATATTTATTGAAATCATCCTTATTCGTAGGTAATGCACTGTAATTAGCAATTGAATATTTTGAATTTATTTTAACTCCAACATTATCATTTATAGAATTTATAATTTTTTTGATATAACTATCAATATCATCTTCCCAATCTTCTTTTATAATATTCCCTTCACTATTCTTCTTAAATCCCATAGGTAATAAAGAAATTAATATTTGTCTATTCTCATTATCTATGAAATATTCATCAATAACATCAAATTCATTATTTTTAACTAATTCATCATTTGTAATTATCTTAGAAGTTTTTGAATAAGTAAGAACAAAAACTTGCATATAACCTCTAATCAAATTAATTAATGTCGCTATTTCATATGGATTATTAATCATAGGAGTTCCTGATAATAATATTATCTTCATATTTTTAGCTTCCATTAGATGCGAATAAACACTTCTTGCAAGAATACTACCATTAACAACACGACTAATGAAATTATGTGCCTCATCAATAATCACAAAAGAATTATCAAATGGACTTTTGCCAAGACCTTCAATTAATTTCTTAGATAATCCATTATAACTTATGAATGTATATCTATTTCTAATAATATTTGAAGTTGTTGTAGAAATTAATATTTTATCTTCATCATCTATATTACTTTTAATGACAATTGCAGAAGGAATATCATTTTCATATAATGGAACCCAAACAATCCCATCTTTCTTAATGACATTAGGAGAAATTGAATATTTTTCAAATAAAATCTCCAAAGCCTTCTTATTCGTCTTTGATATTTTCAATTGTGTCCAACCCTTCTTTAAATTTAATCCTATTGAACTAATTTTTAATATCTCATTTTCATAATTAACTGCCAATGAAGCAGGACTTAATACAAATATCTTTTTCTTATTTATATAACCTTCAGCAGCTGCAATTGACGCACCTGACTTTCCTGACCCTAACTCGTGATATAATAATGCACCTCTATAAGGACTATTGAATTGAATGTAATCTCTTATAATTCTTTGTTGTGGATAAAGATTAATATCAACTTTTTCTTCACAAACTCCATCTTCGCAATCACACTTAGATTTTTTGAGAGTACTATAAAATTCTGGTCTGAAAGTATTATAAATCATTTCATTATAACCAATTCTATTTTGTAATTTCCATTCAGTTGGTTGAATTTCATTTATTGTATTCATAATTCTATTTATATAAATATATAAATAATATTTGATGTTAATTAATATTGATGATGTTAAATATTATTATTGATTCGAGAGAATATCAACTTTATAATAATATCATCGAAAGAGACTTAGATAAATATAAAGATAATATTAAAATTGAAAAGAAACAATTAGAATTGGGAGATATTATCATCGAATTTAATGAAATTCAAATGATATTCGAAAGAAAAACAATGAATGACTTATTATCCTCCATAAATGACGGAAGATATAAGGAACAAAAAACGCGATTATTAAGTAATTATACGAATATCAATTATTTAATTGAAGGTACGGATGTCATCTCATCAAATAATATAAATAAACAACAATTATTAACAAGTGTTTATTATCATTCTATTTATAGAGATAATATTAAAATCTTTTTTAATAAAAATTTAAATGATACTATAACATTTTTATTATTATTATCAACTAAGATTATTGATAATCCTGATAATTTTAAATCTTCGCATCCATCTCAAATTCCTTATATAGATAGTTGTAAAATTAAGAGTAAGAAGATAGATAATATTGATAAAGAAACTTGCTATTTATTACAATTATCACAAATTCCGGGAATTTCAAAAGAAATTGCTAAGAATATCAAAGATAAATATTCATCTATGACGATTTTATTAAATACTCTCAACAATTCCCCAAATCCAAATAAAATATTAGAAGATATTCCTAATATTGGACAAAAAAAAGCAAATAAAATTATTGAATTCTTATTATAGTTTCCATTTTAATCTATAATCCCTTAGACTTAATCTTTTTTTATCAATGCAACTATAATAACAAGTCGCATAAATAAAAACAACAGTTATTAATAATCCTCCAATAAGCATTTTTTAATAATAATTATTAAACAAAACTTTATATATCGTTTCTAAAAAATTAGTGGATGTTGTGGGGTTCGAACCCACGCAGTGCATAGCACTATATGATCTTAAGTCATACCCCTTAGACCACTCGGGCAAACATCCAACGATATATAATATAAAAATAAATATTCATTTAAATTATAATATTAACTTATTATTAATATTAACTCATTCTTGAATTATTATATAAAATTATCCTTATATAATTTTAAATAAAGAATGTCTATAATAACAGGGGTTAAGCAAAGAGCACAAACCTATCAAATTTTGATGAGAGATCATAATAATTTTACTCTAAATAATGATAAAACTTCTAATTTAATAAATTTAAATGTAGATCCAAGTACTTATAGTAACGCAGTTATTAATTTTAATAACAATTATCATTTTGGTTTTATTGATAATAAAATCATTTTCAAATATATAAATCAAAATAATAACAATAATTTATTATCAATTGATAATTCAAATTTAAATATTTATAAAGATGTTAATATTTTATCAAATATTAATATTAATAATTTATTAATAACGTCCAATAACACATCTTATTTCAATAATAATTTAATTCTTAATTTAAATGACTATACTAATGATAATATAAATAAATTAAAAATTTTAAATAATTCATCGTCATTATTTGAAATTAATAAAAATCAAATAAATGCAAATATTGAAACCAATTTTAATTCAAATGTTTATATGAATGCTAATTCAACATTTTATACAAATTTTATAGATAGTCCTAATAATAAACCTGTTATTATTAATAATCTTGCTTTTGCAGAAAGTCTAAGAATTTTAACTAATAATATTATTCATAATATAACTGTTGATAATTCTTTGATTTGGTGTAATATCACTGATTATATGCCTGGTGCTAGTAATCGATTAACACCAATTAATGATGCTACTTGGACAAAATATATGATTGATAATAATATTAATGTAGATGATTTAGGTTTTGCTAAACCAAATATTAGTGTCTTAAAATATATTGGTTCTCCTGATAGTGGTTCTAATATTGGTGGTTCTAATATTCTTGAATTTAAAACAAGACAACTTAATAATATTAATAGTAATAATAATAATTTAGTATTTTCAATTAATAATAATGGATTTCTTAATATTGGTTCTAATTATACATCTAATATACCTATAAACATCGATATAAATCCTAGAACTTCAAATTGTTATAATATTTTTAAATATTCAAATAAAAATAATAATAATTATTATTTAACAACCATTAATTCAAATGGTTATATTAATATTGGTTCTGCAAATTTTACTGAAAATCAGTTAAATATCTCTAAGAATTTTAATAGCAATCTCAATAATACTGAATTAATTTCTTTGAATATAAATACTGCTAATTTTGATAGTTATTTGAATTCTTATTCAATTCCATTCGTAAATAATAATGATTATAATAATTTTATTTTTAAAAATACAATTATAGAAAATCAAACAATTGAAACAATTCAAAATAGTGATATAGTAAATATTATTATTACAAATAAATTCATTGAAAATAATATTTATTCATTAAATGCTAATTTTTATAATAATACTAATTTTTATTCAAATATTCAACAAGATTTTAAAACAGTTCTTAAAATACAAACAAATATTATAACCCCATTAAATACTTTTAATATTAAAACATATGAAACAAACAATTTAAATTATTATATTTATCCATTTTTAAGAATACCACCACTTTCATTACCTTCGCCAATTACTGATTTTAATAAAATAATAGTTAATGCAATTAAAAATAATAAAATTTATACATATAATTTTTATATTTATAAAAATAATAATTATAATTATAATTATACTGGTTCTTATTTACCTCCATTAACTGATTATATTAAATTCAATTGCAATGCTAATAATAATTTTTCAGTTTCTGCAAATGGAAATACTGGAATAGGAACTAATTATAACGATGTTTATAAATTATATATACCTGAAAATGCATTGATAAATAATATTAACTGTTCAACAATTGATAATATTTTAACTAAGAATATTAGTTTTTGTAATTTAAATCTTAATAATATAAACAGTCTTAATTGTGATACAATCAATAATAATATTATTAGATCTTCTTCAAATATATCTTCAAATATTCAAGTAATTAATAATATCAATGTAAATAATAATTTGAATGTTCTAAATAATATTAATGTTTCTTGTAATATTAATATTTCAAATAATGGAATTATATTAAATTCAAATATTATTTTAAATAATAATTATGCAAATATTCAAATAATAAATAATTTGACATCTCCAAATTTAATTTTAAGTAATAGTTTAAATAAATATGATATTTGTATTAATAATAATAATAATTTTCAAATATTATTAAATAATTCAAAATCAATAATTGAAAATAAATATAATGATAATATGATTTCTTTAAATGGTTCTTCTTTTAATATTTTCAGAGATCCATCAAATTCTAATGTCAAAATATTTGCAGGTCGCAGTGCAAATACTAATGGACCAACTCTTAATACTATTACTGGAATTGATAGTTGGTATAATTATATACAATCTCTTTCTATCGATATAACTAATTCTAATAATACTGGTAAATCATTATTTTATACTTATGGAAATTTTTATCTAAATAGTCCAAATAATGCAAGTGTTCCTATGATACATTCCTATATCAATACTAATAATCATTTAAAAATAGGTATTGGGACTGCAAATAATGATATTGGAGGTAGTAATTTAATGATTGTTGATATGAATACAACTTTCAATTCTAATATAAATATTAATAATAATATTTATCTTAAAGGAACTATTTTATCACCATCTGACATTAATATTAAGACTGATATTCATATAATTTCTTCACCATTAGAAAAAATTAATAAAATTAATGGATATACTTATAAAAGAACTGATACAGGCAATTATGAAACAGGATTAATAGCACAGGAGGTATTGGAAATCTTACCAGAAGTTGTCAAATTTAATAATGATATTTATAACATCTCATATGGGAATATGTGTGGATTATTAGTAGAAGCAATTAAAGAATTAAATAATAAAATAAAAGTTTTAGAAAGTAAATCATCATCATAATTATAATTATAAATCTAATATTTTTCTAAGATATGTGAAAGAAATAGTTCCATTTATTAATAAATTATGATGAAAATCTTTAATTGTTCCCTTATTTTTCTTTAAATATTCATCTCTCAATTTAATTATTTCTCGTTTACCTAAATTATAACCCAATGCCTGTGCGGGCATACAAATATATCTCATAATCTCATTATGAATATCATTTTTACGTTTTGGCATATATTTCAACATAAAATTAAATGCCTTTTTATAACTCCAACCATAATAATTAATACCAGTATCAACTACTAATCTTGCTTTTCTTAATAAAGAATATTCATTATTATCATTATAATCTTCACAATAAATTTCCATATAATGTGCAAAACCTTCTATAAAAGCATTATTATAAAAACCATAAATTTTATAATAATCAACATTATTATCTTTCAAGAATTTAAAATGATATTGATGAAAACATTCGTGCATCAATAAGGAATAAATTGATTTTCTATGACATTCCTTATAATAACTAAGGTTGATATAAACAGCGTCTGTTAATTCATCATAATATGCCAATGAAGTTGTTTTTTCTAGATTTTCAGGGACTTTCAAAATATCAAAAGGTTTCTCTGGTTTATAATGAAAATATTTATCAATAATATTATCATAGATATATAATGCTATTGTTTTACAATCATTGAAGAATATTTCTTTTGATGTATAGAATTCTTTCTTATCAATCTTCTCAATTTTCTTTGGTAAAATCTTCAAACCATATTTATGAATTTGTTGAGGACTTAATTTTATTCCTCCTGTTTCTATGTTAATTGAATATTCATAAATTTTATTTCCATTTGGCAAAGCATATAATCCTATTGTTTTTCTACATTTCTTTAAATAAACCTTCTTTAAAAATGAATATAAGAAATTATATTTTTTAAAAGGTTTTATATCTTTCATAAATTTTTTACATATGATATTAGGAACTGTTATTTTCATACTCAAACCAATTTTTAAATATTTAATAACATCTTTTAAATAAATAATGAATTCTTTTTCTCTTTTCTTTTTTAATTTCTTAGAATTGGGTTTAAAAATATTATTATTATAATGTTCAAAATCAATTATTTCATTATGATAAGAAGATAATATGAGATATAAATAAATTTTATATTTATAATAAAAATTTAAATTATTTAAAATTATTTTTAATTGTTCATTTTTTGTATCTGAAAATTTTTTCATCAATTTCTTTTCCTTATTCATCAAATCATCACTTAAAGAATTTGGATATTCTAATAACTTTCCTTTCTTAGTCTTTTTTTCATCTATTAAAAATTTTAAAAATAAATCATATTTCAATTTTTCATTGAAATAATTTATATAATCATTTGTCATTTATTATTCTATCTAATTATATAATAGAATGAAAATTATAATTTCTGTAATAACTACTTTATTATTGCTTTTATTCATATTTATGATTATTTATTTATTTCCTGATAGAAAGAAAATAGAAAATTTTTCAGTTAGAGAAATTATGAGAAATTCAATCACTATTGAACAACCTATTAATGATAGTTTCCTACCCCACAATCCCTATTTGAAAGTTTTATTAAATGAATATGAAGTTATTCAAACATTCAAATACATTGTTAAACGCAGTCCAACAATTCCTGAAATTAATAAATTTATCTATTATCCTATAAATGAATTGAAAGAATATTTATATAATACTATTGAATATGAAAAATTAATAAAAATTCAAGATAATGCTTTTAATAATGGTCTTGAAGCTGCTATTGCTAAGAAGAATTTAATTAATCGAATTATGAACTTATATAATAAAATTTATGATACTGAAATTCCTGTGAAAATGATATTACCACTTAGAGATTGTTTTATTTATTTACAATTGAATATTTATTTATTTATGTGTATGTTAGAACACGGCAATTACTCATTTTTTGAAGATAGTGTTTTAAGTTCTTATGTTCTAACTAAAAAAGTATTAATGGAATTATTTAATAAATTTTTTAATCCTCTTGAATTAAAAATTCACGCAGAAGATAAAATAAATAAATTAACAACTGCAAATGATTATAAAGATGAAAAATATTTAGCTACGAAAATTGATGTTGCTAATATTATAAAAGATTTAATAGTTGTTAATAATGAATATCTTCTAGTTAAAGTCAAAAATAATTATCCAAATGTTTTTACTGAAATTCTTAAAAATACCATTGGAATTGATAAATTTTCTATTAATAATGATGATATAATAAAACTTAAAAAATATTTATCTGATTTATATAATTCTTCATCTTCAAAAATAATTGACGATAAGAAAAAAATTAAAGAAAAATATGAAAATACTAATGGTGAAAATATTAATGGAGGTTATGCTAGTAGTATTAATAATAGTAAAAAAACAATATACGATTATTATGTTATTTATAAGAAAAATAAAGATGCAGACAAATTTAAAATAGATAGTCCTAATTTCTTTAATGATTTTAATTCAAATGGTTTTTTGAATTATTTGAGATATAGTGATTATTCAAATAAAATGATATTCCTCTATTATGATAATTATAAAATGACGAAAAATGATGAGGAAAATATTATTGATATTAATAATAAATTTTATTATATTGATATTTCTACATCTCAATTTGATACTTATTTATCTAAAACAAAATTTTTCGAAAATTATAAAAATGATTTTTATAATAGTCCATCAAATTCAGCACCAAAGAAATCAACTTCTTCTTCATCGTCGTCTCAACAAACTTCTGGAAGATATGAATATGTTCCTCCAAATACAGCAAATACTGATTTACCTTTTAAAAATAATTATATGAATGATGTTATTTATGACGAAGATAATAAGAGCGTTCTGAGATTATATAATCCAATTGTTCATAATAAGAGTTATTTATTACCTAGTGGATATAGACCTCCTGTATGTACCTCTCTTGGACAAGAGCAATTAACACAACCTGTTTTTACTGATTCAAAATTATTATTTCAAGGTCTTGATATTAATAAAGCTTTTACTGAAACCCAGGTTGGAAGTATAATGCCAAAATTTATTTATAATGAATTCAAAGATATTAGAATTAAATAAAATAAATAATTAATTTCCACAATTATATCTCATAACAACATTCATCGTGTATAATTCCTGTGTTAATAATTTGAAAGCATAAGGAATTCTAATTTGAACGATGTTTGTAGCATTCTTGCAATAAGTACATTTATAAATATTTTTATCTGGATTGACATTTGCCAACATCCCACAATCTTTACAAATGAAGACCCTATAATTATCCGCACAATCTAACATCTTCTCTTTTAAAAAGGATGATGTTCCGTGTCCAATGAAACAATCTCTCTCCATCTCTCCCAATCTCAATCCACCACCTCTCGCTCTACCTTCCGAACATTGTCTTGTAAGCATCACAATAGGACCATTACTACCTCTTGAATGGATTTTATCAGCAACCATATGTTTTAATCGTTGATAATAAGTAGGACCGATAAATATTTCTGTCTTAATCTGTTCACCAGTTCTTCCATTATACATAATCTCATTTCCATATCTCTCTAATCCTTGTTTCTCTAATAATGTCGCAATATTCTCAACACCACAATTATTAAAAGGTGTTGCATCTCCATCTGCTCCTAAATGACAACTTACTTTTCCCATAATACATTCCATTAATTGCGCCATTGTCATTCTCGATGGAATGGCGTGAGGATTGATAATAATATCTGGAACAATTCCATCTTTTGTAAATGGCATGTCCTGATGTTCATAAATCATTCCGATACTTCCTTTTTGTGCTGATCTGGAAGCTACTTTATCTCCCACCTCAGGTTTTCTATTCTTTCTAATTCTAATTTTACAGAATTTATAACCATCACTATTAGTTCCAATATAATTATAATCAATATATCCATCATCATTTGCTTTAATAGATGATGAATTATCATTATAAGTATTCTTTCCATTAATTTTACGAGGCATAACCTTACCTACGATAATATCATTTCCATCAATATAAACATTCTTAGGAACAAATCCTGATTCATCTAATTTTTCATATGAAAATGAAGGTTTAATTGTTGTCAATTCAATAGGATTTGTGAATATCTCTTCTTCTCCTGAACTATGATTTTTAGCACATTGATCTCTAAAAGCTTTGTAATAAGTACTATTGAATAATCCCCTATCAAGTGCCGATTTATTAATCATAACACTGTCTTCCTGATTAAATCCTGAATGTGTCATAATTGCTACAATAGCATTCACACCAGATGGCAATTCATTACTATTCGTATATTTAGATAATTTTGTTGATACAATCGGTTTCTGTGGATAATTGATAATATGTGCCATTGTATCTATTCTATTTGTGAAATTACTTGCGAAAATTCCCAATGCCTGTTTTCCCATAGCACAATTACTAACGGCGAACTTATCACCACCAATGAAACTATGGTCATCGCTCTCAATCTCTAAATCCGCAATCATATTATTTAAATGTTTGTTCTTTTCAAAATATGGAATAAATATTAAATTTCCTTTAATTTCAATAAATTTTTTGAATTCATTTAAAGAAATTTTCTCAATACCTTTCTTAATCATATAATTCAAATATAAATAATATTCATTAATTATTCCATAATCTTTTCTCATTTCATTATTATATCTTACACCAATAATCCTATAATATTTAGAAATTGTTTCTGTTGATGTATTCCAATCCAATGGAATGTTAAAATGATTTAATATTTTTATGACATAACTATTAATGAGAGTTATGTTATTACTATTATTCGCACTCATATAACCTGCTACGAATTCTCTCTTAACTAGGTCGCTTGAATTTAATAACCATTCATCAATATTATTGATCAATAAATTAATAAATGTTCTATAATGAATATATTTATCATTTGTATTAAAACCAATCATTTGAATATCTTTCTTAACTTCTTCATTTTCATTACTAATATTTGTCATATTATATCCAACTAGACGCGAAATAATACTCATATAATAATCATCATTATCTAAATAAGTTTTATCTTCATTCATAATTTTTAAAATTTCTTTATTAATAATTGTATCATTATTCACAATTCTTACAATTTTCAATGTTTTATTTGAAACGTAATCAGGCATTAAATTAATACCAACTTTACTATTCTTATTTAATTTATGAACTTCTACCCATCCATCTAATGTCATAAATTTGTGATCGTGTGTTGCGATAATATTTCTACCACTCATAATTTCAATTCTATAAACAATTTTACTAGTTGCTTGATGATAATAATTAACAACTCTTGAATGATTAATTAAATTGGTAATAGGATTGAAACAAACAACTTCATCGCCTATTTGAATATTTTTAATTAATTTATAATCACCATTACTTAACAAGACTTTCTCATCTTCATTAAGACATTGGTAGCAATTTCTCGGCGATTGATTATGATCGCTAAATGGAATATTAACTCCTAAAATACCATTCATAAGACTTGCATGAATTTCACAATTCGTATAATGAGGAGGCATTGAATTACCTTTCATACCTTTATACAATTCGGTATGATTAATAGCAATCATAGAATGATTTAATTCATTACAATCTAAATATTCAACAAATCCCTCTTCATCATTATTAGGACAAATGAAATCCTCAAATTTCTTATTATGAATAAATTCTTTCCAAGTCATTTTCTTTTCTTTCAAAATTCTATTAATTCTCAATTCGCTCTTATTCATCTCTTCATCATAATCAACGATTAATAATGGTCGATACATACGACCAGCGTCACTATTAATACAGATACATCTTTTTAAAATATTCCAATAAACGGCAGTCATTGGATAAATAATTCCACATCTCTTATAATGTTTCAATTTTGAATATAATTCTCTTGGATTTGTATGAAATCCTACAATATCTCCATTAACTTGAACGTAGACATTATTAGGATCTCCTAATCCTTTGAAAAACTCAGTAATCTTATTTCTGGCATCTTGAATAATTTCTGATTCTATATGCCATTTCTCATTATTTTCAATAATATATGAATAACTATCATCATAAATATTAGTTCCTAATTCCACGATCAATTGTCTAATATGAGTGCTACTCATAGAAATTGAAATAATTGTGCTTAATGCCATATTTTTGACTAATCCAACAGAACCACCCTCAGGAGTTTCAGCAGGACAAATCATATTAAATTGACTATTATCTAATTTTCTAGGTTGAACTAATTTTCCATTCTTCTCCATGGCTGTGCTAATTCTTCTCAAATGTGATAAAGTACTAGCATAAGACATTCGATTTAATACCTGCGAAACGCCTTGACGAATATTTTGAAAACTTCCAATACTCTTTATTCCCCAGTTTCCTGTTGATAATGAATACTTCAACCACGAATCCAATAATGATTGTTTGAAATATCTATGAATATTATTATCATTGATGATATTAGTAGTAGTTGTATTATAATTCGCTCTCCATAAATTTAATTCTCTTTCAATAAGTCCTTTAATTTCCTTACTCATCTTTCCATAACATTGTCTAAAAAGATTACTTAATAGAATTCCAGGACTGTCAATTCTCTTATTCATATATGAATCGCGATTATCATAATTATCATAACCTAAATAAATTCTAATCATTTTTCTAATCATAAATCCTAGATATAATGCTTTTCTTCTATAATTCTTTCCTACGTGAGGCAAGAAATCATTTATGATATTATCTCTTAAAATCTTAGTAGGATTTTGAGTTGTTTTATTAACTCCTGTCATAATCTTAATTAATACCTCTTCTGCCTGTTCTTGTGTGTTAATATCAGACGCGTCATCACAACACGCCATCAATTGACCAATAATTCTTTGATTATCTTTATTATCTAAATCATAGACAATGTGTTGAATAATTTCTTTATCTGAAACAATCCCCAGTGCTTTGAACATAACAAAGACTGGAATTTCACTGCGGATGAAAGAAGTATTTAAACGAATGCTTCTTCCCATATGATTTAATTTGCCACTCATATTCAAACTAGTTGTTTTAGGTGGCAAATAAATTGAATCATTCATTGATCTAATTTCTGCATATAATCCATCACTATTATTATTAGGTGCAAATACAAGAGTATCATTTTCATTAATTCTATCTTGCATAATTAAAACCTTCTCATTACCATTGACTATGAAATAACCTCCATAATCATATCTACATTCATTATTATTACTATCTCCTAGTCCTGGGACTTGATGTAAAATACAAGCATTAGAACGAACCATAATAGGAATTTTGCCAATATAGACATTATTCACATATTTATCAATTTTGACTGGTGTATTTTCTTCATTTAAATATTCAATAACAATATGAACATTCACATATAATGCAGAAGAATATGTTAAATTATTCATTCGTGCGATGTAAGGTGTCATAATGGTTTGAGTACCATCAGGAAGTTGATAAATAGGTTTAGTTAATGATGGATTTAAGACATTAATATTAATTTTTTGAATTTTATTATCAATTTCATTATGTTTCGTAGTAATCTTAATAGGATTGAAACCAGAAATAATTTGAGGTAATGTAGTATTGATGAATTTATTATAACTATCAATTTGATGTTTTACTAATGGACTTATTGAATCAATTGATTTATTATCAATGAAATATTTATCTAAAATATCCCAGCAATATGATTCAGGAAGTTCCATAGTTTTTAATAATCACACAATTATATTTAATAATTCATTTTTTTTTATATATAAAAATTATATGATAATCATTTATTATTATAATTATTTTATTTTAAATTAAAATGTGTGGCATTTGGGGATATATTTCAAAAGAAAAAAAAGATTATAATAATTATTTCAATAAAATTTCTCATAGAGGTCCCAATGCATCAATTCTATTAAATTATTACGAAACTATGATTGGTTTTCATAGATTATCAATTATTAATAAGAAGTTGAATGGAATGCAACCATTTATGGATAATAATTTAATTCTTGTTTGTAATGGTGAAATTTATAATTATAAAGAACTTAATTATAAATATAATATTAGTAATTATTCAAATGATTGTATGACAATTTTAGAATTATATAAAAAGTTGAATTTTAATGATTTTGTTCAAGTTATTAATAAAGAGATTATTGGTGAATTTGCATTTATAATTTTTCAATATAATAATGATGGTCTTGAAAAGGTTGTCGCTGGTCGTGATATTTTCGGTGTTAGACCTTTATATTATGCAAAAACTGATAATGATGATTATTTATTCAGTTCTGAATTAAAAGGAGTTCCAGAAGAATTTGAATGTGTCAATGAATTTCCTTGTGGTTCTATTTTAGAACTTAATTATTTAAATAAGAATGAAACTTTTTATGATATTACAAATAATATTTATAATTTAGATATTAATAAAAGTTATGATTTAATTAAAATTAAAGAAACCCTCGAAAATGCCGTTAAAATTCGTCTAATGGCAGATAATGTCGATGAAATCGGATTTTATTTATCTGGTGGTCTCGATTCAAGTATTTTATGTTCAATTGCATCTAAAATTCTACATCCAAAAAGAATTAAAACATTTTCAATTGGTTTTAAAGGTTCTACTGATCTTCCTTATGCTAATAAAGTCGCTAAATATATTAATTCTATTCATAAAGAAATTATAATCGATGAAGAAGAAGCTTTGAAGATTATTGATGATGTTATTTATGCAACTTGTACATATGATATTACAACAATCAGAGCAAGTTGTGGTCAATATCTTTTAAGTAAGTATATTAAAGAATTTACGAATATTAAAATTATTATTAATGGCGATGGATCTGATGAAGTGTTGGGTGGTTATTTATTTAATTATTATGCTCCAACTTCGACAGATTTTAATAAGTCTTGTAAGAAATACACAAAAGAAATTCATTTATATGATGGTAGACGATTAGATAGAACACTTGCTTATTTTGGATTAGAAGCAAGAGTTCCATTTTTGGATGTTAATTTTGTAAAAACGGTTTGGGAACTTCCACCTGAGATTAGAATGCCTACTTATAATAATTGTGAAAAATTCTTATTGAGACAAGTATTTAATGATGAAACTTATCTTCCAGAAGATTGTTTATTTAGAAAGAAAGAAGCATTTAGTGATGGTATTTCAAGTAAGGAGAATTCTTGGTTTCATATCATAACAACTAAAATTAATAAAATTATTAGTGATGATACAAATCTTGAAAGTTGTCCATCAAAAGAAGCATTTTATTATAAGAAAAAATTTATTGAATTCTTTGGAAAAAAAAGATTGAATATTATTCCCCATTATTGGCAACCAGATTTTATTTCAACTAATCTCTATATCGACCCTTCGGCACGTGTGCTCAATGTTTATTAATTCAATTCTTTTTTTTTAATTATTATTATAAATATAAATGATAAATCTTTATTATAATGATTGGTATTATCAAAATTCTAATTTTTCTTTTTTTAAGATTGATATGAATATTATTCATTTAGAAGAAATAAGTTTTTTAGATAAAGAGTTATATGATTTTATTATTGAACCAAAATTTTTATTATATTATATTTAAGAAGTTAAAATATAAATTAAAATAAATATGCAAAATTTAATTGAAAATAAAAAGGAATATATAGATATTATATTAGACAATTTAACAGTTCCTATTTGTAATATTATATATGATTTATATAAAGCTTCTCCAAATATTCAAGAATTTCAAAATAATTTATCTTTAATCAAAAATTGGAATAATAACAAAATTGAAGAATGTTATTTTTGTATTCTTAATAGCAATAAGAAAAGAACTTATATTACATCATTATTATATGAAATTATTATTATAAATGTCAAATTGAGAACTGAAAATAAAAAGATTGATTTAAATAAAATCAAATCAATTTCAACAAGTGATTTTATTCATAAATGTCTTATTAATTCTGGTATTTATTCTTGGAAGAATGCTTATTTATTTTCACATAAAAATTTAAAACCAATTGAAAGACAATATCATTTAAATATTATTGAAAAAAATATTAAACAAATTATTAAAGATACTATTAGAGACAGTACACCATTTGAATTAATTTTCAATAATGATATTATTTCAAGCGAAGAAACAATTAAAAAGAAATATATGAAAGATGATTCTTCCAGTAATGAAAGAGAAGAACAAGAAAAAGACACAGAAGAAGATGTTGCCGATGAAGAAATTGAGGAAGATAGTGATGATGAGGAAGACGAAGAAGAAGATGCTGATAGTGATGATGAAGAAGATGAAGATGCTGATAGTGATGATGAAGAAGATGAAGATGAAGAAGATGAAGATGATGATGAAGACGATAGTAATGATGAGGAAGAAGAAGTTGTTAATTTTATTAAGGAAGAAAAGAGAGAAGAAATTAAGGAAGTTATTAAAGATGTAATAGTAAATGTTAATGATATTATTAATGATGTAAATGAAATTGTTGAAAAACCTAAAAAAGATGAAATAAGAGTTATTAATATTACTGATAATAATAATTCAAATTCAAATAAAAATAGTAAGAATGATACTTATAAAAGTAGCGATGATTATTTATCAAATGATGACGAAGATGATGAAATAAATGAAATTAAAGAAGTTAAGAAAGAAGAAGAAAAGAAAGAAGATATTAAAAAGGAAGTAGTTAAGAAAGAAGTTAAGAAAGAAGTTAAGAAAGAAGTTAAGAAAGAAGTTAAGAAAGAAGTTAAGAAAGAAGAAGAAAAGAAAGAAGATATTAAAAAAGAAGTTCATAAGAAGGAAAATGATTTTAAAAATTTTATTAAAAAAATTAAGAATAAAAAAAATGGAGGAGAAGGACGAGAGGAAAAGAAAAAAGAAATTTCTAAGAAAGAAAATAATTTAATTATTAATAAAAAAGATGATAATAATAATGATAATAATAATGATAATGATAATAAACAAAAAGATAAATTAATATTTAATTATGATAGTAGCGAAGAAGAATATTAAACCCTTGAACTTTTCTTTGTTTTATAATAAATACATAATTTCATAAAGAAACGATCTGCATAAGTTTTATCCAATAAGTCATTATTTTTTTTTCTCAATTGAATATTAATTTTATTGAATTGCGGAGCAATAGGGTTTAATATAAAATCTGCCTCATTTACATTAAAATCATTAAACATTGTTATTTTACTAATACCTTGATTAATTTTAATTTTATTTAAATCAATCGTTATTGAATCAAAATAACTTAAATCTGTATCTGGTTTTCCAGCGGTTATTAATGATGTCTTAATTCTTGAATAATCATTTAAATAAACATAAACAGTATCTAAATTATCAAATTTAACAGGACTTGTTGTTAAATTTACTAATGGAATTGAAAGGGCATCATATAAAACCTTAATTTTATAAACATCTCTTAAAGGTTCTAGAATATCAACATAAAAATCGTAGACGTTCGTATTATTATTCGTATAATGAACTTGATCTGAATCAATTATAATAATTTTATATTCAATACTATCAGTTGCCATAAGTTCTATAATATCTAATTATTTAATAATATCAAATATTTAAATATTAATTATGATTATAAATTTAAGAATTTATGAAATATAAATTAAGAAGTTGGATAGATATAAATAAATTGAATTGGTATAATCTTTCCTTAAATCCAAATGCCATTGACCTTCTTCTTGAAAACTTTGAAAAAATTAATTGGGATATGTTCTCATTTAATGAGAATGCTATTCCTATTTTAAAAGAAAATTTAGATAAAATTAATTGGGTTTATTTGTCCTTAAATCCAAATGCCATTCCTATTCTAATTGAAAATCTTGAAAAAATTAATTGGGATAATTTAAGTTTTAATAAGAATGCTATTTCTATTTTAATTAAAAACTTTGAAAAAATTAATTGGAGTTTTTTATCATATAATAAAAATGCTATTCCAATTCTTCTTGAAAACTTCGAGATGATTGATTGGACAAATTTAAGTTTCAATTCAAATGCTATTGAACTCCTTAAATCAAATAAAGATAAGATTTATTGGAGATTTTTATCATATAATAAGAATGCTTTTGAATTATTAAAAGAAAGTTATGATAATAATGATGATAATATTATTTGGGTTAATTTATCTTTGAATAAAAATGCTATTTCAATGTTGCAAGAAAATCCTGATAAAATTCATTGGAAAATATTATCATTCAATAAAAATGCTATTCCTATTCTTATTAAGAATTATAATAAAATAAATTGGAAAAACTTATCAAAGAATAAAAATGCTATTGAAATCTTAGAACAAAATAAAGAATTAATTGATTGGGAAAATTTTTCTTCTAATCCTTCTATCTTTGAATTAGTCCCTGAATAAAAATTGATTGTTATTAATGATGATAATTATAATAATTGAAATTAAGATTAAAAGTTAATAATGGAAACGATTAATAAGATTTTCATTATTAATCTTAAAAGAGATAGAAATAGATTAATTAATTCTATTATTCAATTAAATAAATATAAATTAACTAACTTAGATTTTATAAATGCTATTAATGGTTATGAATTGAATGATAATGAATATAAATCTTATACATCTTTCATTGGTTATTATTTATCTTGTCCATCTATGGTTGGTTGCGGAATATCTCATATTAAGACTTGGGAAAAAATAGTTGAAAATAATATTGAATTTTCATTAATTCTTGAAGATGATTTTAATTTTTCAAATAACTTTTTAAATGATTTTAATGAAATGATTAGAAATGTTCCAAATAATTTTGATTTACTTTTCTTAAATTCTAATTATTTAACAATTTCAAATATTAATAATTATTTTTATGAAGAACCACTCTTAATTTATGAAAAGATTGGTTATGTCATATCTCTAAATGGTGCAAAGAAAATGTTAAATAATATTAATAAGATTTCATATCATCTTGATTTTCAAATTTGTATTAATCATTTATTGAATAATAAGAAACTAAATATTATTTCATCAAAGAAATGTTTAATTTATAAAAATAATTATTTGAATAATTATAATAATATTTATGATTATAATTATCCATTAATTATTGATAAAATAAATAAAAATTATTTATTGAATTTGATATATAAATATGTTGTATTTAACTTCTTTAATATTCGAATTAATTTCAATTTCTTATTAATCCTAATAATGGGTTATTATCAATTTTCATTATCGATCCTATTATTAATATTTGAATATTTCATAATTGAAAAAAATAATAATTTAATATCTAATATTATAATTTTATATACTGGTCATTTAATCAAAGTTTTGGAATAATATTTTTATATAAATGTTCAACCATACTTTCCCATCTATAATTCGTCAGAATGTGTTGTCTCCCTCTTGTTGCGTGTTTATTCATCAATTCAGGATTGCTAAAATATTTCCAAAAAGCATCTGCAAAATCTTTTGGTTCACAAATTTGAGCAACTCCTCCAATACCATTACTTTTATTATCCAAATAAACATTAACTTTTGGTTTTACTAAAATTGAAATACTATCATTTAAAAATTCACGCATTCCTCCGACATAAGAAGAAACTTGTGCTCTCCCTATTGCCAATCCCTCAAAACCACATAAACCAAATCCTTCACCATCCGCAGTATTTAATCCAACATCACAACAATTATATAAGATATTAATATCTCTATCTGATAATTGCTGAGGTGCTTTCAATGGAATTAGAGTTTTAATTGCATATTCAGGAGGTACTTCTAAATTTTTTATATAATGAATAAAAACATCTAATAAATCCCAATGAGCGTTCATATCTGTCCCAATGATTAATTTAATAGGTCTTGATGTATGTTTATTTCCTCCTAAATTTCTTTTGAGAACATTAACTTGATAATGTCTATCTACGAATTCTGCCCACGCCATCATTGTCGTATCCCATCTTTTCCTCGGTTGATTTCTATTCAAATTCAAAACCATAAAATCATTCATATCATATTTATAATAAAATCTAGCAATACTCTTATCAATTGGATAATAAAGATTATGATCAAAACCGTGAGGAAATACGTGAATATTCATCTCTTTTTTAATTCCGAGTTTGTATGCAATCTCTTTCCAATATGGAGTAAATGCAATAATACTATCATAATAAGCATTTAATAAATTAATATAATCTTGTTTTTGATATATATAAACTTGATCCATATATGAAATTAATTTAAAATTCTTTTTTTGATCCCAACAATTATTAACAATGTCTGCCGTTATTGCACTAGTAATCATTGCATCATTGAAAATAATTATAATGTCTTGTGGATGGTTTTTGATATAATATCCTATTTCTTTTTCTCCAAATCCATTTCTCTTAGGATCTTCATTTTCATAAGCATCATAAATAATAACTGACGGATCTATATCATTTCTTAAATTTTTTTGGAAATCACACGTATTAAAATTCTGAAATCCATAAATAGTTAATTCAATATCTTCGTATTTGCCTAAATATTTTGTTATATAATACATAACACGACTATATCCATTACTCTGAAGAATATGAGTTCCTGCCCATAAAATTCTCTTCTTACCATTCTTAGACGGAAACCACCAATTATTCGAATTATTATTATTATTATTATTATTATTATTATTATTATTATTCAAAGATAAATCATTCTTAATAATATTATAAGAAGGTAATTTAACATCATCATTCTTAGTTATAGGTGGATCATTATTTTCAGGAAAATTTCTATGTTTAATAATCTCATATATTCGTGTTTGTGATTGAGAATGAGATTGTGATGTTTGAGAATTATTTAATTTAAATTCATCGACATTATTATTAATATTTACTTTTAAATTATTCATTTTGTTAAAAATAATACAAAAAATCTTTAAATCAAAATAATATTATTATAATATGGTTTAATTGTTTCTTCCATTAATTTTATAGGTGTTATTTCATCGGTTCTTAAAATAATTTTTAATAATTGTTCTGAAAATCCTGAAATGATCGAGGTATTCTCCATATCATTATTAATTGGACATTCGTCATAACTTCCATTTAAATTCCAATAAATTAATAATGGTTTATTTAAATTATTATCAGTAAACTTAGACATAAATAAATTATGAATATCTTCTAATGAAACGTTTTCATTATTATGAGATTTGTCAAATTGCATATCAGTGAAACAAATAATTTTTTTATGATTAATTGAATAATTAATTATTAAATCTGCCGTTTTTAAGAAGTTTGTATTTAGACCAAATGGAGCACTTAAAATTGATTTAATTCTATCTCTTAAAGTCTCACCCCTAATTTCTAAAAATTTAGGTTGTTCAGAAAATGTTATAACTTTATTATGTAATTCATTTCTATTCAATTCGCTTAATAATAGTCCTAATGCTACTGAAACAAAAATAGGTTTCATATTATTATTTCCTAAGAACATTGAACCTGAAACATCAACAATTGGAATTATATCCTCATAATTCTCATAAAATTCATTTTTAAAATTATCTACGAAAGTCTTCCATTGCAATTCCAATGTCTCGTCGATTTCATTTAATTCCGTTTTCATATAATTTTTAATAATTTCGTGCGGCATTAATCCTGTAATTTTCATAGTTATTTTATTATTTTTAACGTCTTCTAAATATTGTTGATATTTATCTGTATCATTTCTCTTAAAGGATTTTACATACATACTCAATGCCTTTGCTGGTAATTTCTTATAATCAATATTTTCATAATCCTTATTACATAATTTAGTTTCTAATAAATCTAAATGAGTTCTTAATGGTTTAATTATTTCTTTTCTATATCTCTGCTGATAATTCTTCAAATCATTGTTGAATAAATATCGAGCTATTTTTATAACATCACTATGATTTGGACTAATTACCCATTTGGAACATAAAGAAATGTTTTTATGATGATTATTATTTTCATCATTATTATTTAAAACTTCAATATCTTTTTTAAGTTGTTCTGCGAATAATTTATATTCATATGAATGTTTTTTATTTGATTTGATAATAAAATTTAAATCATTCCAACATCCATAATTATTAATATAATTTAAAATATTTTTTTTATAAATTTGATTATGATTATTTTTCAACCAAGACATAGAATTATTACTTATCATCTTTTCCTTCTTACCGTTAATTCTATCTCTTGAATTAAAGATAATGGCAATTGTTCTTAATTTATCAAATTCCCAAGATTTTTCAAGATATTTTTCCAAATCATCTTTATTTATCTGTCTAACCATTTTAATAAATAAATCAAGATTAGGATTATTTGTATTTACCATTGATAAATAAATTAACAAATTATTTTTATATAAAGATAATTTTTATAAAAATAAATAGAATAGACTTTAATTATATTAAGTATTTTTAATTATATGTAATTTTAGTATTATTGTTCGTCTATTCTCTATAATTATGTTTCAGCAATTTTAATTCTTCCTATTGATAAGAAAAAAACATAATGTTTATAATATCTTGTTAAAGATACATACAGCAATAAAATCTTAAATTAATTATAAAAAAATATTTGTTTTTATTCTTTATTTATAAATGATTATAAATAAAATTTATATAAAGATAATTTTCTATACTTAAAATAGAATAAGTATAATATTATTCTCAAACATAATTATGTTTCAGCAATTTTATTCTTCCTATTGATAAGAAAACAAAAACATAATGTATTATATCTTGTTTTCAAAGATAATTACAGCAATTTATAAGAAAAGTCTGTTATGTTTTTCGAAACATATCATTTATTTTTATTATTTTATCTATATCAATCATAGGTAGAATAGGACAACATTCCCACAAATGATTTTTAAATAATGTCTGAATTTTATATTCAGTCGGATATAAATATCTCAAACCCTTCATATTATCTGTCATATATGATTTCAAATTTTCATCAATTAAATCAATACTATTAATTGGTAATATTAATAATAATTGAATTTCTGGTTTTAAAATTGTTCTATTTTCTTTTATCTCCGTAATTATTGTCGAATTAACTTTCAAATAATTACTAATGTCTTTTGCAGTTGGTGGATAATTATATGGATAATACCAGGTATAATCTAAATCAAATTTTTTATAATAATTATAAGTCCAATAAATACCTCTTATGAAATTATCGCACGCCCTCGAAATTAATAAACTGTCATTATTAATATTAATATCAAGAATATATTTATAATAATAATATCTCCATTTATTATTACTATTATAAATATGAGTTAATGTTGTATCCTTATTCTTAACCCCAAATTCTTGACTTTTACTCGTATAATCACGTGGTCTTTTTTCAATTTCCTTACTAACCTTCTCAATTATTTCTTTATCTTCCGTTTCTGCTATTCTATTAAAAATCTCAATAAGTGTTGATTTATTAATCTTATTATCTTCAACTAATAAACCATTTGTTTTAATTGCTTCTCCTGTGATCCTTATTAATTTATCCAATCCACCAGATTGAATATCTAAGTTTAATAAATGAGGCATAAAATCATTACCTAAAATAGAACACATAACACAATATGATTCAATAATATTATTTTGAATATCTTCATTATCTTCATTATCTTTATTGATAGTTATATCCCATATTAAAGATAATTCATTTAATAAAGATCGTTTAAGATTATCAATATTTACATAAATATTATGATTATTATTTTCACGCATTAGATAAATATTTTTAACACCTGAAATCAATGATAATATTATCAAATCAGCATCTAAACCATTAATGACTTTGACTTTATCATTATTATTATCTTTGAGAATGATGTCGAATATTTTATGCTCCCCTTCGCCATTATCATTACTATCACTTATAATAAATTTTTCATTATTTTTTTTCAAATAATCATTTAACTTATTCATAAATTTTGTCCCAGGTGAAATAGCATTAGTATCCCATTTATTCTCAATTTTATCAATTTTATATTTATAGAAAGTTAAATAACGTCTTTTTCTCTGTTGAATAATTTTTGCCAATGGTGCAACACCATCAATACAAATAATTAATTTAGAAGGTTCATAAATTTTATTATAATTATTTATTTTTGAGAAAAGTTTTTCAATTAATAATTCCTCACTAAATTTCTCATCACAATTCATCAATTTTGCACATTCTGTATGAATAACTCCGTTAAAATCGATGAAATAATTATCTATTATTTCTGGTAAATCATCAACAATAATATCTTTATATTTTTTTGTTAAATGATAAAAATAATAAGGAATGCCCATTTTTATAATTTTAATTATTAAAATAATTTTAAATCATTTTTTTATTCTTTCTTTTCTTATAGAATAGAATATTAAAATTAAAAATGGGTTTTTATGATGCTTTCTTCGGTTCCGACCAATCTCTCTATACTGCCTATGCTATAATTGCTGCCATCATTTCTATCTGCGTAACAATATTATTCACATCTACAGACATTCCTATTGGAAGTCGTTTATTAATGATATTATTCGTAGTTATAACATTAGTTCCCTCTATCTTCCTTACATTATTCGAAATTACTTGTATAGTCACTGGTGGCACAGAACCGAATAATTGGTGGTGTTATACCTTTGCTTGGGTTCTTGCCGCATTCATAATTATTTATTGTATATTTGTAGTTATTATCTCTATCATTTCATTAGTTACTTATAATAAAGCAATTGATAGTGTAAATAATGATGAAGAAAAAAATAAAGTTAATCCAAATGATGCTAATAATATTGCTAAACAAATAATGGCAACTCAACAACCAACACAAAAACCAATTGAGAAATTCTATGGAGGTGATGGAGATAATATGAATATTGCAGATTTAATACAAGGCGGTTCTATTAATCTCTTAAATGGATTGGGTTCAGCTGCAAATATAGATCCATCAACTTTTTTTAGCGATAAAAATAAGAATGTAGCAAATTTTACAGACGGTTCTTATAATAATGCCCCTACTGCTCATGATACTAATGATCATCCTTTACAATCCGTGAAAGCAACTTTTGATGGTTCAATGCATCACGAACAACAACACGTAAATGAAACTAATACCAAGAAAGGTGGTGATGTTGCACCATTTACAGATAGTGGACGACACGTAGCTTATTTTACTGATTCAAATAATCAAATATCAGATAATTCTTTACTTGGAAGTGCTGATTATAATTTAAGTTCTTATCCTGATATTTTCAATAGTAAATAAACATTAATTTAAGAAATTAATTTAAGAAATTATTATAATTAATTATTTAATGTAATTAAATATATGAAAATAAATAATTATAATAATTTTAAACCCCATTTATGTAGAAATTGTGGTCTAATCGGTCATATCTATAAAAATTGTCCTCATCCCATTATGAGTTTTGGCATCATCTGCTATAAAATAGATGAAAATAATGAAATTAAGTTTTTAATGATACAGAGAAAAGACAGTTTATCTTTTATGGAATTTATAAGAGGTAAGTATGAATTATCCAATTTGGAATATATCAAACAATTATTATTAAATATGACTATTCACGAAAGAGAAATGATAATTTCCTTAAATTTTGATGATATTTGGAATTATCTATGGATACAAAGTGAAAATAATGTTTCTAAAAATAATAAGGAATATTCTGAATCAAAATCTAAATTTAATTCATTAAATGAAAATAATTTTATTAAGAATTATGTCTTATCAATTAAAGGCGTTTTTAATGAACAAGAATGGGGATTTCCAAAAGGTCGTAGAAAAATTAAGGAGAATGATATTGATTGCGCTGTTCGCGAATTTTATGAAGAAACTAGAATTGACGATACAGACATCAGTATTATAAATGAGATCTTGCCATTTGAGGAAATCTTTTTTGGAACTAATAGTGTTATGTATAAACATATTTATTATGTTGCTAAATTTAAGAAAAATAATTCTATAATTAAAATTGACAATACTTGTTTAGAACAGATTAGAGAGATTAGAGCAATTAAATGGTTTAATTATAATGAAGTTATATCTCATATTAAAAGTCATAATACTGAAAGAATAGCATTATTTAAATATGCTAATAATAAAATCATAGAATTAGAAAAAATCAAAAATTAATTTTTTTTCTTTTCATTTCATCAAATAGAAATGCCACTAACAACGGAGGAAATATGTTTAGAATGGAGTAAAAATAAAATTATTAATCCAGATAAACCTCTAAACCCAATTACCAAATATACTGTTAAGAAAAATGGTAAAATTTATAAAGAATTAGAGAAATTATGTTCAACTGTGAAAATTAATAAGATTGATATTAAAGATATTCCTATAATTAAAAAGAAATCTGTTTTATCTAAACCTCTAAATAAAGAATTATGTCTAAAATGGATGAAAAATAAATATCAAAATCCTATAACTAATTATGTCATTAAAGAGACTGGTGAGATTTATAAGGAACTTAAAAGAGAATGTCCAATAATCTTAAAAGAAGAAGGAAATGATTATGATTATAACGAAGGTTATGGAAATAAAGATAATCAAAAATCAATATCTAAGAGATCTATTATAAAAAAGAAGAAACAAAATTTAAATTATGATGATAAAAAAGATGAAATAATTGAAAGTAATTATTTTCCAGATATTGATGATCCTGAATTTAGAGATAAATTAATGTCCTTGAAAGAAATTAATGTTCATAAAATTAATAAATATGATGATATTAATAATATTCAAGATTTTGAGAAGAAAGCTCAGGAATTATGTAAAGGTTTTGATAAGAGTTTTTTTCAATATTTAATGGGTCAATATTTATCTATAAGAATGCCTTATAAAAGTATATTGATTTATTATTCAGTTGGTGTTGGTAAAACTTGCACTGCAATCACTATTGCCGAAAACTTCCTAATTAATCATAATTCTTATGAAGAACCTAAAATTTGGGTAATTATGCCTCACGCCCTTGAAGATGGATTTAAACAACAAATTTTTAAAAGAAGTGATTATAAATTCATTGCCAATCAATGCACTGGGGATTTATATTATAAATTATCACAAATAAATGAAAATATGAGTGATATAGAAGTTGATAAAATTATTAAGAAATTAATTAAATCAAGATATTTAATATTTACTTATGATGGTTTCGCTAATTTCTATGAAACTAATTATATTAAAAAGAATAAAATAGCTACTGATAAAATCATAATTGTCGATGAAGCACATAATATTCGTCAAGGTAAGAATGAAACTGAAAAGAAGGTTTATAATTCTCTCGTCGAAGTTGCTAAAACTGGGATAAATAATAAGATGGTTTTATTAACTGCTACACCAATGTATAATGAACCAAGAGATTTATTTGATTTGATTGAATTATTATTATTAAATGATAAGAAAGATTATAAATTACCTAAGAAATTATTTAATGAAAATAATGAATTGACGAAAGATGCTAAGATTTTTATAGAAACTATCGCTTCTACTTACATCTCTTTTTTAAAAGGTAATAATCCATTCAGTTTTCCATTTAAATTATCGCCAAATTTAAGTAATTTTAAAATTTTAGATAAAGTTATTCCTTTAACTTCAAATGGAAAACAAATAGATAAAAATGATAATAATTGGGTTAGTAAAGTTAAAGATGGTATAGTCATATCTAATTTAGGAAAAAAACAAATTGAATATTTAAAAAGTAAGAAAACTAATGATGATAATTTTAATGATAATGTCAATCAAGATAATTTTAAAAGTTTTCAACCATTAAACATTGTCTATGATGATGAAGTTGGAAGCAAGGGATTTTATAAATTTTTTAGAAAAAGTTTTACAAACTCTATAAATAGTAAAGATGATACTAATTCTTATAAAGTTTCATATAATCCCAAATTTAAAAATGCTCTATATCCTGATAATGAACACTTAGGACTTTATTCAGGAAAAATTTTGAATATTATGAATATTATTAAAAAAACGGAAGGAATTATTGTCATCTATTCAAATTTCCTTCATACTGGATTAATACCAACTGCAATTGCTCTGGAACATTTGGGATTTTCAAGATATGGAAGTGATAATATTCTCGAAAATAGTCCTGATATTAAAAAATCACATATTTTCAATAAAAAGAATTATTGTATTTTGACTAGTGAAGGCGATTTTATGGGTAATACAACTATTAGCAAATTGATCAATGTCATTAATGATCCTTCAAATATCAATGGTGATAAAATTAAAGTTATATTAATATCACCTGTTGCAGGTGAAGGTTTAAATATTTATAATGTCCGAGAAATTCATTTATTGAATATGTGGTACCATTTTAATAAAACTGAACAAATTATTGGAAGAGGTATTCGAAATTGTAGTCATAAAAATCTTCCAATTGAATTAAGGAATGTAACTGTTTTTATGCATTGTGCTATTAATGATTATCAAAGAGAAACTGCTGACGTTAGTGCTTATCGAATTGCAACTAGAAAGTTGTATCAATCCCAAGTCATAAATAATTTAATTAGAAATAATTCTATTGATTGTAGTCTATTTAAAAATATTAATTATTTTCCCAAATCTATGTTCAAATTAGGCAAAATTAAAATTAGAAGTTCTCAAAATGTTCTAATTAATTATGAATTAGGAGATGAAAAAGATGAAGAACCTGTCTGTTCTGTTGATGATATTGAAGGAAAGAAGGGAATTAAGGAAGATACGAGAGGATTTAGACAAGATACATATAAACATCTATCATTGAATATTCAAATGAAATTGAAAAATTTAATAATTCAAGATTATATTCAAAATGAAATTTATTTCATCTCTTATAAAGATATTAATCATCATTTTAGAAATATTGATAATGATATTTTAATGTATTCTATAACATTGAGCGTTTATCCCAATATTATTATCGATAATCATTTCTTAATTCCCCACGAAGAAGGAATTCATATTATTAAAATTGATAATGAAAGTCCTTTGAAAATTACATTAGTGAAAGAAGAAGCTGAGAAAGAAGATATGAATAAAATCACTGATAATGAAATAGATTTATATAAAAATATTAATAAAATTAAATCTTATTCATATGAGAAAGCAATTATTGCTCTTTATCTATCATTCGATTTGATTTCATTCAATTATATCATTAATAAAATCCTTTCTTCCCCAAATTCCTTAAATGAAATTGATAATTTTATTGCCAATTGTCTATATAAGGAAGGTATTCTAATATCAAATAAAGAGATTAGTATTGGTTCTACTATGAAATTTATAGGATTTGTAAATATTTTCAATGATGAATTTGAACCATTATTATTCAACGATGGAGAATTTAAGATACTAACACCAAAACAATTAGAACAATTGAAGAAAAATAGAAGAAATGTTATTATTCCTGAAATGAAAAAAGAGAAGTTAATTTGGGGAATAATTACTCCTGAATTTATTGATAAGGAAAAGAAAAATAAAAAGAATTTATTTAAAATTATAACACCAGGCGAAGCATACGGAAAAAAAACTGGAATTGTTTGTTCCTATTTACATAAACCACAACATAAGAAATTGATGGAAACATTATCAATACCTGATGGAAAATATACGAAAGAAGGATATTGTATGACTATCGCGGAAGAATTATATAAAATTAATAGAATTTCTTTATATCCCTCTTGGAAACCATTATTGAAATTGAATTAATTTTCATATTCATTCATATCATATAATTTTATCATTTCTTTATTAATTTCTTTATAATTTTCTGGTAATTCATCTTCTGTTGTTTTTATTAGTTCTTGTGAAGTATCGTGGAAATGAATTCCATTTTTAATACAATTTTTAAGATGTTCTTCCTTATTATAATCATCAATATTAACTTCTTGATGTGTGAATGACTGTAATTTTCTCTTAAATTCTTTTATTGATAAATAATATGATATGTGCCATCCAACATTCTTATAACAAATATTATGATTTACTAATCTTATTAATGAAAAATTGTATTGATTAGTCCCTCTATCATTAATTACGAATGGATGAAACCATAAATTCTTTTTTCTATAATTAAAACCATACATCAAATAAATCATTTCTAGATGAATGCCATTATCTAATTTTTCATAGTCATTTTTGATATGATTATATAAACCTCTTCTTGGTATTTCATCTGAATCACATACGAAGATTATATAAGGTTCATTATTCTTATTAATATTATTCAAAATCTCTTTTATTTTTGTTTGGATGTATTCTCTTTGATACATTTCAGTAATCCATGCGTCTGTTGCTTCATAATATTTAATCATATTAATAATTTTTACAATTTTATTATAATGTTCTCCCGTTGGTAAATATTGATCCATTGGAATAAATATTATCTTATCCTCAAACTCCTTGAATTTATCTTTATTTTTATTATAGAAATAATCATCTTTCTTTGATCCACTATGAGTATAAATATTTTCAACTATTATAAATTTATCTACGTAATCATATAAATATTTTAATCTAAAATAAACAATCGGTTCTCCGTTGTATAAAAAATTGTCTAAAATTAGCATTAATTATTCAATTTAATAATTAAATAATAAATGTAATCCTTTATATATTATTATTTAATCTCTTTTTTTCCTTATAGCTTTTATTTAAAATTATTGATAAAATTAAAATCAACATTTTTTTTAAATATAATATTTATATAGAAAATAATATGGAAAAATTAAATGAGGTTGAGTACAAAAAGAAAATAGAAAAGGCCAAAAGGGAGGTATTAACTTGTGCGAACAAAAATTGCAAATTAGTAGTAAAGAATTATAAACAAGTTTTAAACCAACTCAATAAGGATTTACAGAAATTATGGAAGAATTATGAAACTAATAAGATAAAAGAAAAACAATTATTAGGTAGTTTATTAAATCTTTTAAATAAAAATATAGAAACTGTTCAATATACTAAATTTATCAAATGTTTACTTAAAAATTGTTATAAAAATTATAAACATTATATTGATTTAGGTTTTGTTGCTATGAAAAGCCCATTTGTTCAAACAATCGCTTTAATGAAAGCAAAAGAATATAATATTGAACCAGAAATTAGAAATTTTTTCAATGCTATGAAATTTGATAAACCAACTTTTCAAAAACTTAAAATTCTCCAAAAAACTTCTATGGACGTAATCCGCAAAGTATATAATTCAAATGAACCTTTAATCATAAAGATGGTTAAAGAAAATAAAAATGAAATAGCTAAGAATTTAAAGAAAATAAAACTTCTTTAATTTCTCATAAATACATTTTGGCGGTGATAAATATTATTGATAGAATTTTTATTAAATGGTTTAATACTATTGAAATCATAATTATATTCAATATTACCTGATGAATTGAAATATTGGATTTTTGCTACTTCTTTTTTTGATTTATAACCTAAATTATGAAGTCTTTCGATGAATAATTCAAACTCCTCCCTCGAATTCAAATCCTTTTTGAAATAAAATTCTAAAGTTTTATTTATAAAATTCTTATCTCTGTGATGAAAATTATCCTCAAATAATAATGAAACTTTAATGAGGTTCTCAAAATCATCATTTAAATTACTTGAATACTTATTATAATTGACAAGTGTAATTTTCTTATTATTAATTGTCAAATCTCGCTGAGATGTGCAATTTATTCTAATTTTTGGATAATTCATTTATTTTTTTTGATTAATTAATAAATTATTATTATTTTTATAACTTTATATATTTATATATAGCGTCCATTAATAAAAATACCCATAATACATTTGATATATGACACCATATAGTCCCAAATGTTTTATATTCATAATAATTGTAAATCGAATATAGAACTGATAATGAACCAAATGCGAAAAAAATAAATTCATTTACTCGCAATAATGGATATAACCAAAAGAATAAAAAGATAATGTTTAAATATTTAATATCCATCCAATGCCAAATTAAATGACCGTTCTTTCCAACAGTTATATCAAATTGATTATTTTTATAATTATAAATCATTATGAAAATGAATATGATAAATATTATTGAAATAATTACAATTCTTTCAATCCCTTCCAATTTACAATAATTTATTAATAAAACTTGAAGAAGTAATATGAAACAACCAACAATACTCAAATAATAAATATTTATCTTCCTTATTTCATCATACCTACTATCATTATTATTAATATTAATCCATGCCACATACTCCAATAATTGCATTAGAGATATTGAAAAAACGATAAAAATCGATAAAGTCCTATTTCTATTAATTAATAAGACTATTATCGCACATATTGAAGCAAATATAAATGTATTCAGGGAAATTTTGGCGCTATAACACATCTTAATTTATGATTTTATATAAAAAAATGAAATCTAATTTATATAATATACATATAATTGAAAAAAATATGGAAAAAATTATGAATATATTACCATCTGATAATGAAACCAAAGATACTTTATGGATGTATAAAGATAATATTGAAGTATTCAATAAATTTAATCAGTATGTTGTAGTAATTCAAGAAACTCCTTCTCCTTCTATTCCAATTATTCCTGTCATTAATCATATTGATATTAATGATATTAAGAATGATAAGAAAAGGGAATTTAAGAATGATTTTAAGAATGATAAGAATGATAAGAATGATAAGAATGATAAGAAGAAGGATAAGATTGAAAGTCCTTTGGATTTAATTATTCGTATTACGGAAGTTAATAAGATAATGAAGAATGACATTAAAGAAAAATTAATTGAATTCATTTCATTACCTGAATTTTCGAAGGCATTTGGAATGAAGAAATCGAGCGAAATTATGAATGGTTTGACGAAGGACAGTTGGAACCAGTCAACATCATTATTTATATCATTTCTATTAGATAAGACAGTTATTTATAAAGAAAAATCATATATTTATAATAAAGAAAAAATAAATCAAGTAATAACAGTTTGTTAAATAAAAAATGATTAATTTATTTAAAAATTTGATTATAATCAAATATAAATAAAAAGAAATGAATTCGCAAACTTTCCAAGTTTATAAAATTCGTTCAGATCTTTTAAAGAAAGTTAAAAATATTTATAATGAAATTTCTAGTGGTAATTATTGCTATTTTACGAATTTAAAAAATTTTATTGATTATTACGTGAATAATAATTTATGTAATATTTCTAATAATAATCTTTTAAATACCCTTCATCAAAATATGAATAATTGGAATATCAATAATAATAATATCAATAATATCATTATGAATGATATGAGTACTTTTATTTATAATTATGATAATACTGATAATGAAATGAATGATTTTATGCTGAAATTTGCTGAAATCATTTAAATAATATCAAAATAGAAGAACTTCATCATAAGTCAAATAGTTTTCTATATTTGTTTGAAGTTGTTGTTTTTGGAATTTTTTTTTTAATAAATAAAATTTCATACTAGATGAGACTTTTTGTTTATTATTTATGATTGTTTTAATATTGGCATTAGTAGCATCAATTACTATTTCCTCCTTATTAATACTTTCATTTAACATATTACATATATCTTCATATTTATTAATTTCATTATGAGATTTTATACAAAAATTAATATAATTATTAACTAAATTTAATGTTTCCTCATTCAACCAATTTAAATTAATGAAAATTCCATTATTATTCTTAGTATAATTATTATTATTATTTTTATGAATGATTTTAAAAATTTCCTCTAACTCATTACTATTCAAATTAGCAATATTATTTTTGATATTATTGAAAATTTCTAATTTTTCCATATAATTATTACCTTTATATTTATATATAACTGATTTATTATTTATATAAAAAATAATTTTATTTTAGTTTTTGATGATTATTCATAAATGAAACTTAATAAAAATCTTAGACATTCAATTATTATTTCTTGTATTATTAAAGATAATTATAATAAAATTATTATTAATCATAAAAATCTAATTTCATATCATAAAATTCTATTAGATTTATATGAAATCTTTGATTTGAATTTGGATTTTAATTTAGATTTGAATAAGAAGAATAGTAAAATTATAATGAAAGAAATTATTGAAATTATAAAAAGATATCATTATAAGATTGATATTAATATTCGATTAAAATTTGGAGAACTTATTAATTATAAAAATTGATTCATTTTATTTTTGTTTTTGATCATTATAAATGACTGAAATTATGTGTTTTTCTCTTAATGATTATAAAGTTGAAATTAATAATAATCAAATTGTTTTAACACCTTTTTATATTTCAAACGCCGATTTTATAAATTCATCAATATTATTATTACATAATAACGGTGTAAATTTGTTTATTTGTTTGTCTTCCCAATACCACCATTTTATTTCTAATAATTTTTCTATTTGTTCTTGTGTAAATCTATATTTAATTAATTTTGATGGATTGCCTCCAACTAAACTATATGGTTCTACGTTTTTTACAACATGACTATTGTTTGCGATTACAGCGCCATCACCAATAGTAATACCTGACATAATCGTTACATTGTTTCCAATCCACACATCATTACCGATAATTACATCTCCTTTTGTTGATGGATGTCCTATACCATCAAAATGATTAAATATATTTTGATGTATATGACCAAATGGATATGTGGTAACCCAATCTGTTCTATGATTACCACCTAAATATATATTTACATTTCCTGCAATTGAACAAAAATTACCCACTACTAATTTAGCATTGTTATTTGACCATAATATATTAGGAGTTCCATATGTATGTTTTCCATACGACATTAAAATTGTATATATATATATATATATATTAAATTTTTATTATGTTTAATTTATAAAATCGACATTTGAAATGTAAAAAGGTGTAACACCTATTCCGCGTGAAATTAGAAATTATATTAATAATGAAGAAGAATTATTGAAAATTAATTTCACTTATTCGACTATTAATTATTGTATTATTCATGATACTTGTAATGATAATATTATTACACCGACCGAAAAGAAAAATGAGACAAGACTATTATAAAAAATATAATAATTTTGTTATTCATCTTTTCTGTTGATGTAAATGATCGCATTAAAGCGACTAACTACAATTTGACGGTTCTGTTAAAACGGTTTGTAGTTTTTGTAAATCAACTCCTCTTTTATATCTTTCTGGTCGTTCATTATATTCCATATAATAATTAAACACTTTTTGAATATTTTTACAACCATTTTTATCACGATTGATACAACCATTCCGTTTATTTTCCATTTTATATGTTAGGATAGAATGCATCTTTCGTTCTTTATTTGTTTTATCTGGTAAATATAAATTATTACATAATTCTTCTGTCTTATAATTTAGACAAGAAGTTCTATATTCATCTATATCATAAACCTTAAAACGCTCTTGTAATTTTCTTTTTAATGATAGATTAGGTGTAGATATAAAATTTTTCATTTGCTTACCAATACTCCAATCACCAATTATAATAATACTATCTTTCGTATATGTTTTTTCAATTTTATTAAGCATATTATCTTCTGTTCGTTTTTTATTTATAAAAGCATACCATTTATATTGTCTAAACTTATTATTTTGATAAAGTTTATATAATACTTCATTAGTACTTATTTTTTTAGTTATAAAATTATTAAAATTGATAATATTACAACTTTTAGAATTGTATGATGATAATTCATTTTCTTTTGATGTAATTTCTAATTCATCTTTATATTTCTTAAGAATATTATGATATTTTAGTCTTTTTGTTTCATTAACTCGTTGTTTATTTGTATATGAATAAAACTTACCATCATCATTCATCATAGTAAATAAACTTCTTTTACCAGGGTCAATAAAAATATGATTTCCTTCTAATTCTTCTTTTTCAACATCATCAATATAAGAAAACTCTTGCATTTTTTCAACCTTTTTAGGTTTTTCTTTTGGTTTTAATTTATTTAGTTCTTTCTTTTCATCTTGTAATTTCTTTTGAGCGAGTTTCTTTTTTTCCTTATCTTCTTTTGTCATTTCTCGTGCTTCTTTTCGTCCTTTTTTCTTCTTTTCATTCTTAATTTTTTCACCTTCAATATAATCTTTATGAATAAATCTTAAAGATGTAGCATAACCATCTGTAATAATTGTATTATCAAACTTATAATCTTTTATTTTTTGAGTTATATTAAAGAATTTGTCCCATAAAAACTCTTTATTTAGTTCTACATTATCTAAATATTGCTTTTTTTCTTTATCTACTAAAAGTTCTATTATTGCTTTAGTATCAATTTGTATATGATTAGGAATAATAGATGATTGTATAGGAAAAAATTGATACATTTTCCCTTCTATTTGTTCTAATTTAATATTCATAAAAATCATATATTTAAGATACTTTTGAGGCGTACATTTAACATCATAATAATAATTAACTTCAAAATCTTCAGGAACAATTTTATAACGGTATTCTTTAATCCAATTATGAAACTTTTCATTTGCTTTTAATGTACCATTTAAAATATCATTTTTAACAACATATAAATCTTTAAATAATTGTTTTTTAAAGTCTTTATTTGTAATTTCATCTTTATATAAAACTTTAAAATAAGAGTTTATAAAACGATTTACATAATCAAAAAAATGCATTTTAATATTAGTTTCAATAGAAGTAAGAATAGTAATAGCATAATAATCTAAAATAGAAGATAAATTATTACCATCTTCTAATGTAAAATTTTGTAAGTTTTTAAATTCATTTAATAATAGAAGATTATTATTTTTAGGTTTAGGACCACGAGATGGTAATAGAATTGATTTCATAGACATTTTAATAGTATTTTCATCAATTAAAGGAATATCAATACCATTATGAAATTTATCTAAACACCATAATCTTAATAATAAACTTGTTTTTGTAGTAATATAATTTGTTCTATAAACAGCATCTTGAATGGTATTAAATATTTTTTGACTTTCTTCATTTTTATTTAGAATAGAAGTAATAGGTAATTTAATACACTTATATTTGTCAGGTGGTTTTTTCATTATGTATAATTCTATATAGTATATATTTAATTATCCTTATATAGTTTTTATAGAAGTAAAATAAAAAAATGACATTAGGAACAAGACTAAAAGAATTAAGAAGCAACGAAGATACATCAAATGCTGGAACAAAATGGACTATTGAAGAAGATAAACAATTAGTTCAAGAAATAGCTGATAACAAATCTTATGAAGAAATAGCATTAGAACATAAAAGAACTATTTTAAGTATAAAATCAAGAGTTATATCTCATATAATTTATCCAAAATATAAAGATGATATTGAAAATAATATTGAAAAAATATCAATAGAATATAAAATTGATAATGAATTAATTATAAAATACATAAATAAATTAAAAACGAACAATAATATACAAAAATCAGTAAATAATAATAAACCTGATACAAAAATAGATAATAAAGAAGTATTAGAATATTTACAACAATTAGATAAAAAAAATGAATGATATAAATACTAAATTGGATATTCTATTAAAAATCAATTTAAATGTTAATTTCTTTTAATTTATTCTTCTTATTTAGATAAGCAGTTCTTCTATATTCTTTTAATTTTTCAGGGTTCTCTTCTTTCAACTTTTTTAGATAATTTGCTCCGCCTTCTTTTACTCTTTCTTTATTTTTTTCATAATATCTTTTATGAGTATTACCATAAGTATATTTTTTTAATTGTTCCTTTAACTCAATAATTTCATTTTTAAGTTTTTCATTTTCTTCTACCAGTTTAGTAATATCCATAATGTTATATATTATTATGTGATTTATTTTTAAGTATATTTATGTAGTAAGAGTATGATAGAACAACATAGTAAGGATTATAAATTAACTGTTGTAAAATATTATTTGACTCATAATAAGACGATGATAGATGTATGTAATAAAATATTCAATTGTAAATATCAATCTTTATCTAAATGGAAAATAAAATATAATAAAGATGGTAATATTGATAGAAAGAAAAGATATAATAAACCTTTAAAAATAACACCAGAAATAACATCATTTATTAAACAAGATGTTAAATTATATCCTACAACCACATTATGGGAATTTTCTAAATTGATAAATGACAAATATAAGGTAAAATTATCAGACCATTCAATCTATAATATATTACAATCAAACAAAATTACAAGAAAGAAATTAAGAAGTAAATACTATCCTGAAAAGAAAAAAGGACAAGAAAAAGAAGATTTAGAAGTTTTTTATAATAAATTAAAGAGTTTTAGGTATGACAAAACGATTTGTTTAGATGAAACTTCTATTTATTTAAATATGAAACCATCTTACGGAAGAAGTAAAAGTGGAACAAGAGTAATAGATAAAACTTATAAATATCCTTATAAAAGATATAATTTATTATTCGCTATTAGTGCTGATAAAATAGTAGATTATATCTTATATAAAGACTTAAAAGGTGGTTTAAAAACTACCAATATTATAGATTTTTATAATAACAGTATTAAAGATAAATATAAAAATTATTTGATTATTATGGATAATGCTGTTATACATAGGTCAAAAATTATAAGACAAATAATAGAAGAAAGTAATAATGATTTATTATATAGCGTACCATATCATCCAGAAACAAACGCAATAGAAGAATTTTTTAGTCAATTAAAAACATTATATCAAAAAAGAAAGTCCAAATACATACGAAGATATAGAAAGAGTAATAAAAGAAATAATAACTACCAAAATAAAGCGAGAACATTTAACAAATTATCTAAAACATAGTTTTAAGATATATAAAAATAAATAATCTTGTCTCATTTTTCTTTTCGGTCGGTGTAATATGTATAAAATTATACCAACTAATATTATATTACAAAACACTGCTTTTAATATTTCACTAAAAGAAGATTTCGAAGGAACTAAGGGTTATAAATGGTTTTCTGAAATTGGATTATCAGTTCAACGCAAAGATGCGAATGGAACATTAAAATAAATTATGAATATGATTAGAATTAATAAAATTAAAATAGATATTGGTATTAAATTATCAAATGGAGTTGATATTTATTATAAGAATTTTTGAAAAAAATGATTTTTTATTATTTTTGTAATTTTATTCATAATTATGAATGAAATTATTAGAATTCCAAATATTAATAATTATGAGGTAAAAATTATTAATAATGAATTATTCTTAATACCTATTTTATCTAAATTGCGTAATTATATTACTAATGAAGAAGAATTATTTCGAAAAGATTTAACGAATTCAAGTATAATTTATTGTATTATTAAAGATAATGATAATTTTATTGAAATACCAGCAAATTATCCACATATAAGATGTTTAATAAATTTATATACAAAATTTCCTAAATCATTTATATTATCAAAAACAAAATTAAAAGTAAGTTTAAAAAAAGAAAATTATAACAATATTGGTTTTATATACTACCCAGAAATAGAAATGTCTATTGATGATAAAGATACGAATGAAAGTTTAAAAGAGATTATGAATATGATTAGAATTAATAATTTTAAAATAGAATTAGGAATAGTATTATCAAACGGAGATAATATTTATTATAAGAATTTTTGAAAAAAAAAATGATTTTTTATTATTTTGAATTTTTTTAACATCTAAAAATGAATATGTTTAATTGTATTTATCATATTAATATGAGAATTATTAGATTTCTCATTGAATTTCTTATTTATATAGAAAATTTATTCAAAAAGAAACCCATTAAAAAAAAACCTATTAAACTTATCAAATTTATGAAACAATATATCAAAAAAGTTCATAATATTAAAGATTCAATCAAAACTAAACCAATTCCAGTTCCTGCACCTCCTGCACCTGTTGTTAATGGATTATATGTATTATCTATTCGAAAAGATGAAAATAATAAATATATATTATCAAATTCAACTATTGAGTATTGTAAAATTTGGGATAAAAATAACAATGAAATAAAATTTAAAAAAATAAATCCAAATTCTATTGTAAAACAATTATTAAGAGATCATTCTACAATAGAAAATAATTTAAAAAGTTTTTCAATATATAATGCTTTTAAATTAATTTCATTAATTGTCGTTGATAATAATTTTAAAATTGATCTAGGAATAAAATTATCAAATGGTAATTATGAATATTATAAGAATTTTTAATAATTTTTTTTAATTATTTTTTGACCAATTTTTATTCATATGAATTACCAATAATACTAATAAATAATTTCAAAAAAATTAAATTTCTTGAAATTAAAAAGAAAAAGGAAAGAAAAATGATTATTTTTTATTTTATTAAATTTTTAGAGAATGGGAAAAATTGAAATTTTGGAAAATTGCTTTTATTATGCTATTAGAAAGGGTGATAAAAAGACAGCTGAAATTTATGAAAAATATATTAATGAATATTATCAGAAAAAACTTAATGAAATGAAAATTTATAAAAATAAATTTAATGAAACAACACAAAATACTGATAATTATTATTTATCTAATTTCAAGAATAATAATGGGAATAAATCAAATTTCTTTAAATTTTAATTTTTTTATTTTTATGGATAATATCCAATTAGTCTTCTAGGTCTTTTATTATTCTTATAATTATAATTGCTCATTTTATCATTTCTATAAATGATTTCTAATTGATTAAAGAAATGTAAGAGATTTAAAGGGCATAATATAGGACCACATATGATATGTAATAAAATAATTGGCAATTTCTCACAAATTAGCATTTTATTAATCACTTGATTATTATTATTTTTGTCATCAATTGTTCTTATTACATCTGCATTATAAGTTTTATATAATCCAAATAATCCATTAATTCCAGCTGTTGCAAATATATATTTATAAAAGAACATTTGTGAATAATAATAATAATTATTTATGAATAATAATAATTTCTTAAATGATTTCTATTATGGATAATAATAATCAATTAATTCTTTTGGGTTTTTATTATATTTATAAAAAAAATCATAATTATAATCTTTCAAATTATCATTTCTATATTTGATTTCTAACTGATTAAATAAATGTAATAGATGTATTGGAACTACATATGGACCAGTAATCGTATGAAATAGAACAACTGTTATTTTCTCACCAATTAACATATTATTGATGATTTGATTCTTATTATATCTATCATTATCTATTTTTCTTATTACTTTGGCATTATATGTTCTATATAATCCAAATAATCCATTAATTCCAGCTGCCGCAAATGCATATTTATAAATGAACATCCTTAAATTTTAAAAAAGTTGAATATATATAATCATTTCAATTATTCTTTAAGTAAAATAAAAATTGATTTATTGGTTTTGAATTCAATTTCAAACTTAGAAATGAAAATTGAAGTTATGGAATTATTGCATAAATATCATATCAAAAATAATAATATTGAGAATGCTAAATATTACGAAAATAAAATCAATGAATATTATAAGAAACAAATTAAAGACTTGTTTTCATTCAAGAGGAAAAATAAAAAATGATTTTTATGATTTTTTTTAATTTTATTCATAATAGATAATGCAAGGAATTAATAGCTTCGTTGGGTTTCCTTTGTATATTATTAGAAATAATAAGAATAAAAATAAAATTATTAAGGAACAGAAAGATATTCCTAAAATTCGATAAAAATTATTTTCTATTATTTGTTAATGTTGTTCTCATATATCTACCACCATCTTTATTAACAAATTGAGGCATAGAATATCTTTTGTCTTTTGTTCCATCAGGTTTAACAGGATATTTTAAATCAGTTGTTCTTCGCATTGTTGAAGAATTGCTAGGCATATTTTTAAATTATTATATTATTTTTGTTTTTATATGATTTTTATAATTATATAAACATTTAAAAATAATTATTATTTATGACATCTAGTAATAATCATAATTTAAATAATATTGATACTAAATATAAAATTATGGAAAATTTAGAAATCATTTATAATAATGAATGCTGTTCATCTTATAATAAAAAAGCATTTATGAATTATATCGATAAAAACTGCGAAAAACAATTAATCTTAGAAATCAATAAACATAAATTTCTTTTTTTCTTAAAGAAAATGTTCAATAAAATGATTTATAAAAAATTAATTAATTATAATATTGATAATAATGATGATGTTGATAATATCATTTCTGGATTTATGAATATTTATGATGATAATGATAATGATAATGATAATGATAATAAAGATAATAAGATTGTTTTAAGAAAAGAAATTAAGGATTTTATTAATAAAATCAGTTTAGATAATGATAATACTAATTTTATGAATTATCATATCAATTATCTTAATTATTATATTACTAATTTAATTGATTGTTTTCATAATCTAGATTATTCAGTTGTAGAAATCAAAGAGAAAAATAAACAATTAAGTAATACTGTAACTGTCCTAAAAGAGGCAATTAGAGAGATTAATATGACTAATTATATATATTCTTCTTCTTGTGTATGTCTTGTTTTATATAACTTATTCAATTACTTCTTTATTTAAAATTTATTCAAATAGTTATTTATAATGGCAATAAATCCAAATGATACTGGAATTAAAAATAAAATTATGGAAACATTAGATATTATTTATACGAATAATTATCATCATCAATATAATCAAAATTTTTTATTAAACAACCATAATAAATTTTGCATAGAATATTTACCTTTATTGAAAAATAATAATAAATGGTATTATGATAATATTAGAAAATGTTATAATTATATAATATTTAAAAATTTAAATAATATTTATGATAATAATAAAAATAGAGATAGTGGAATTATAGAAGAATATAATAATCTTATAAATAATTTTTGTGATTATAATAATAATAATAAAGAGGATTTACATTTAGATGCAAAAATTAAAAATATAATTGATATTAATGATTTGCAAAAAGTAGTATTATATTCAACAACAGATACATATTTTATATCTTTTCAAATTAAAACGATTTATGATAATTTAAATTATTTCAAAAAATTCATTCAAGAATTTCGCAATGATTTTGATTATAGTGATGAAATATTAAATGAAACAATCATAGAACTCCAAAAAGATTATAAGAATTTAAATAATTCTATTAGAGAACTTAAAGATAATAATGAAAATTTAAATAATTCTATTAAAGAACTTAATGATAATAATGAAAATTTAAATAATTCTATTAAAGAACTTAAAAAAAAAAATTATATATATTCTTTATCTTCTATAATTTTCATAATTTATAACTTATTTAATTACTTCTTTTAAATAATATCAATAATAATTGAATTGGCTTGTGATAATAGAATAACTTGATTTAATTTCGAATTTAATGAATTCTTATAATTCTCCAAATTTTCTTTAATTTGTTCTAATTCACTCTTAACAATTTCAGCAGTTATAAGAATAGTATCTTTCAAATTGTTTTTCATATTATTAATCAATTCATCTTTTTTATTATTGATTAATTTTCTTTTGAGATCATTAATCAATCTATTTTTATTTATATTGTCTCTCATTCTATTTCTATTCATAACAGATAAATATGAATAATTCAATAAATATTCATTAATAGCATTATCAATAATTTCAATATTATCATTTTCATCAATAACTGACATCAATTTCTTTCTCAAATTTAAATTAATTTCAATTTTCTTTTTATTAATAATTTCTTCAATTTTATTTATCTTTTCCTGAATTCCACCGAAATAATTCTTATACAATTGAATGTAAATTATAATCAATAATATACAAATGACTATGATATAAATCAAACAACAAGTTATAACATTATTGATATAATGATAGTTATTCGTATTAAAATTATTCATCATAGGTGATATTTGAATATATAGAATTATGAGTACTAATCCAAATGATATTATCGCAGAAATAAATATTACTACCAAATTAACAACTTTATGACTAATTAAAATAATATCTTCTTGAATATAAGGAATTGATAAACTTCCGCAAATACCATTAATTCTAATAATCTCCGTTTGCTGTTTTAAAAACTTGTTATTATAACGAATGATTTTAGATTTTGAATCAAATGCAATGAAAATGTAAATAACAGCAATCGCAATAAGATAAATCGACATTTGAAATCGTCTTTTCGAATAAAAAAATAATAATAAAATGAAATCAATTTTTTTATAAGTTATACAATTACAGATATTAAATTTATTTGTTCCCTTTTATTCTTAATTTTATCATCGATTTCATTTATTTTCTTCATTATTTTATTTATATAACGTCTGAAAAATAACCAATCAATGAATATTAAGGATAGTAATGAAATAATTATGAAAGATAATATTAATACTATGATAAGAATGATATAATTATTATCATTATAATACATTTGATTAAATAGTCCTTCTATTTTTGGATATACTATTCCATATAATAAGATTGATATTATCCATAGAATGAATAATTGAATAATTACAATGAAATTTAAATAATTATCTGTAAATTTTAAATTATCATAATAATTATTTAATTTTACTAATAATAATCTTTCGCAAATATTATTAATTTCTTCAAATTCTCTTTTTTGTTCTAATAACTTCTCATTCAAGTTATTAATGATTTTTACTCCATTGATTTTATACCTATAAATAATAAAAACAATAATACCACCAAATAATACAGATATTGATGATGAAACAGAAATTAATGACATTTATTATTATTTATTTTTTCAATTCAAAAATCATTTTTTATAATTGAATAATTTCATTTAATTTTTCTTCAATTTTATTAATCGAATTTTTATGTTTTTTATAAATGATTACAGATGTCAAAAATGAAATTATTGTTAAAAATGATGATATTATGATGTGAATGATTAATCCGCTATTTTTATTTTCGTTGAAATACATAAAAATTATTAGTAGTAATATAAATAATACTAATAAATTTATGAATAATGATATTATCAACAATTTTAGATAATAATTATTAATACTAATCTTATCCAATTCAATTTGTTTTTCTATTATCTTTAAATTTAAATCATTAATGATTTTCTTTTCATTATCTATTATCCTTATACTAATAATAGTAGCAATGAAAAATATTATTAATAACATTTATTTATTTATTTATTAAGTAACCAATTCTTAATCATATAAATAATTATTTATATATATATAATTATTATGATATTCAA
>Ga0114960_10000206_pt1 | contig 47468 bp, 74 predicted proteins | sample C_130625_MF_Meta_FD_92637 | JGI IMG/M metagenome (GOLD analysis project Ga0114960, IMG submission 92637) | Freshwater microbial communities from Lake Croche, Canada to study carbon cycling - C_130625_MF_MetaG | ecosystem: Environmental > Aquatic > Freshwater > Lake | place: Lake Croche, Canada...
ACTCTAGTGTAGAAGACCGTAACTACCGTAATAACTACAATGGAGCATCAGTTAGTATCACTCTCAAAGATGCCCCTAAGTATCCTGTACGAACAGAGATTAACTGGCGTGATTATGTTATAGCAGTTCCTACTTACTATGACTTCCGTCACCAGGCTATCTCTTCAGACGCAGTTCTAGCCCACTTCCGTAAGTGCCTAGAGATGCTAGAAGTTCTACCAGCAGGGACAGTAGAAGTTACTATCAGTAAGTTCGACTTCCTAACTAAGTTCTAAACTACAAGTAAGTAAAGCCCTGCCCTAAGTATCTATTGCTTAGGGCAGGGTTTCCCTAATCTCTAGAGTGTATTGGATTAGCCAATACGCTTTAGTCCTTAGGGACTAGAAAGAAGGTAGCAATGTTCGGCAGGCAAACCGACACAAACAAATCTCGACATAGATATAAGCACACGCTAAACACCAGACTAATACGCTGGCTTAGCATAGTGATTATGTTTCTGGCGAGTTTACAAGCAAAACTAATAATGAAAGGTGGTAAATAATGACACAGTTTGAACTATGTGTCCTTGGAGCCTGGGCTTGCCATACAGTAGCCCTACTTATCCTGACATACAGGACAAGAACACTACTCAAAATGGCTTGGGCTATGCGAAATGCGTTCTTACACTTCCGAGATGAAGAGTTTATAGACTTCATCGAAAGACAACTTATCCCTGAAATAGAAAAGAAAGTGAAATCCTATGTGGAAACAGTTGACGCTAAATAAAAAATCTACACCAGTCCGTAAAGAGTTCGTTCCTAACTCACTTACGCTAGTAGATATGTCTCCTACACCAGAGTTTGTCTACATAGTGTTAGACAGTCTCTACAATGATGAGATGCACCACCCAGAAGAAGTAAAGGAAGTAATAGATTACTTTGAAGGGCGTCTCTTAGATTACAACTTGCCATTAGATAGAGATACCTATGAAGAAAGCATTAGGTCTCCTGAAAGTGAGCAATACAAGAGACTGATTCTCGCAAGAGATGATGTCTATGAAGCACCAAGTCTCTTGTTCGCAAACCGTGAACAAGATTAAATAAAAGAAAGGTAAAGCAATATGTTCGCAACCATTATGAAGTCTATGACTCCTATGGGTGTTCGTTCTGTAGCAATCGTTCCTATCTCAGGTCAGAAGCCTAGAGTATTCTCCCGTCTTGGAGAATCTCGTGGTGTTGCTGGTGCTTGGGTAGAAGGCGATGTTAGAGAAGACATTGAACCAACAGAGATTACTGTTGGAGAGCCTGTATCCGTTCAGATTACAGCATCTGATTACAAGATTCTGGCTCACCCTATCACTCCTACAGTCCTACTACAGAAGCTTGGTAGGACAGTTAAGGGTGTGTATACAAGCACAGGTAAAGTAGCGTCGGAGATTTACTCAGACCTATACAACAAAGCACAGTCTGACCCAACAAGTCTTGCTGTGTTTACTAGTGCTATGCAAGCAGTAGCACAACCTGTAATAGCAACAGTCCAACCGATTGTTGTTCCACCAGTTATTCAGGCATACATTCAAGAGCCTGAAGTTCACTTCGATGAACCTATCGAAGAGCCACAGCCTATTCAGGTTGTAGCACCCGTCATTGAACAACCTGTTCAGATGACTACAATCACACTAGAGAAGGAGACCCCTTTGATTACAAGCACCACAACTACTGATGCTGTCCTAACAGTTCCAGTTGTAGAGCCATACTTTGAGCGTAAGTTCGACGGACTTACAGAAGAAGAAATCTACAACGATGCTAGGGCACACCAAGAGAATGTTCTACTGACTGGCGACGCTGGTACAGGCAAGACTTCATCTGCCCGTAACTACGCTGCTAAGCATAACCTGCCATTCGTTACTATCGAATGTACACAGCAGATTGACCAGAGCATTACTCAAGGTCGTTTCGTTCCTACTGGTGTAGGTAACGGAACCAAGTGGCGTTATAGCCAACTTGCTACAGCAATCCAACAGCCAAGCGTTATCCTAGTCAATGAGTTGACTCGTATGACTCCTAAGGCTGCTTCGTTGTTCCTTCGTCTCCTACAAGAGCGTGAGTTGCTTATCGAGCCACTCAATGAAGTTATTCGTGTTCACGACGACTGTATCTTCATCGCTGACCAGAACACTGGTATAGGTTACACAGGTACTAGCAAGCAAGACGCTGCATTGGTTGACCGCTTCCACACTAAGTTGGAGTTCCATTACGACAGCAAGATAGAGTCACACTTTATCAAGTCTCCTACACTACTAGCGTTTGCTACGGCAATTCGTGAAGCAAGTGAGTTGAACGATGAGTTCTCTGTCCCTATGTCTACTCGTATCCTGCTTAACTTCCAAGCACAAGCACTACGCTTGAACTTCCCGTTTGCTGTCAATAGTCTATTGGCTAACTACCCTAAGGGTGATGGTGAGCGTGACGCTATCAAGATGCGTCTTGATGCTGATGTGGATAGTATCGTAGCCGAACTTGGTGTAGACAAGGGTAAGTACTCAGGTCGATAGCAAGTAGGCTAGGGCCCCTGCTGATAGATGGCGGGGGCCCGCCGACACAAACAAAAGTTACACTAGAAGAAAGGTAACACAATGAATAATGTACCCGACGTGTTTCAGGACATACTAAGTCAAGCACAAAAACTACCAGACCCTAATGCTGGTCCTAAACTCACCAATACTGATGAGATGGACCCTGAGTTAGAGCGTTTGCTTCGTATGTGTGCTGTGGCTGGTAAGTTCTCTAGCACACTTGCTCTAAAACCTATTAGAGCAGAAGTTGTAGATGAGCCTGGGCTTGATGCTCCTGCTTGGTCTGACTCAGAAAATATCTATTTCAATCAGGAGAAACTTGGCGAACTAAGTGACCCTGAAGTAGTTGTAGGTATCAAGGGTCTTATCCTACACGAGACAGCCCACATTATGCTTACTCCTAGAACAGGCTCAGGTCTAGTCAAGGATATAAAAGCTAATGACCTATGGCGAGCGTTCAATGCTCTCGAAGATATGCGTATCGAGACCTTTATGACTGCTCGCTTTAGCAATGTTGATGACTGGCTTATGGCAACAGTAGCACAGCATCTACTCAATCACCCTAAGATGTATTCAGTAGCGTTCCCTATCCTAGTAGGTCGCAAGTATCTACCACAGGCTGTTCGTACTGAAGTCCGTAGGTTGTATGAGAAGCCACAAGATGTCGCTGAGATTACCAGTCTTGTTGATGAGTATGTTCAGATGAACCTTGGTGACACTAAGAACTATGCTCGTGCTCTAGAGATTATCACTAGATTCAATCAGTTGGTAGATAGTATCCAAGGTCAAGACCCTAACGAGCCTTGGGGACCAAGTGGTTGGAATCGTATACCAGACCCTAATGCTCACGAACATCGTGGCGAAGGTGAGTATAGGTCATCATCCAACAAGCCTATGTCTAAGGGTGACCAAGACAACATCATCAAGCGAGTTCAAAAAAGTATGGCAGGTGAGAATGCCGATGGCGATGAAGATGGTGAAGATGGTAAGTCCTATGCTCCACCAACTAACTCTACTGACGGAGAAAGCGAGTCCGCTGGTGGTGGTGCTAATGGTGGTGAAGGAGACAGTGTACTTACTGACCTTCTTAAGAAACAGGTTGACGATGTCCTTAAGCGTAAATCTAAGGAGATTCAAAACAACATCAAGCAGTTCACTGGTGAAGTAGAACTCAATGGTAGACCTATGAAAGCACCTAAGCGTGCTACATCTTGGGACTATCAAGCATCACCTGAAGCAGTTCAAGCAGTCAAGTCCTTTGCTCGTGAACTACAACTCCTTCGTGCTGAACACGACCCAGGTTGGGATAGACGCACTGAGCAAGGTAAATTAAATGTTCAGCGTTATGCCACAGGATGTGAAGTAGACGAAGCGTTTGATGAGTGGAATCTAGGTCGTGAAGATGCTGTAGATATCGAGTGTTACATTGCTCTCGATACCAGTCCTTCTATGAGCAATATGATGATGGGTGCTTACGAATCTATGTGGGCTATCAAGCGTTCAATGGATAAGATAGGTGCTTCTACTACAGTAGTTAACTTTAGTAGCGTAACGGAGCTCCTTTACTCTGCTGATGAAAAAGCCAGTCACAAGTATCGTTATGGTGGTATGGGTAGTAGCACTGAGCCACTGAAGTCTATTCAGTATGGTCGTTCAGTTCTTGCTAACTCTAAGCGTGCTATCAAAATCTTTATTGCTATTACTGATGGTTGGTGGTTTAATGACGCACCTGCCAATGACATTATCCGTCACTTGCGTAAGGCTGGTGTTATTACAGCCCTTGCTTACATTAGCGGTAAAGACTGGAATGGTAATCCCCATAAAGTTAGCGAGATAGATAGCCACGGCTGTGAAGTAGCAGTAAATATTACTGATATGCCTGACCTATTCAAACTTGCTAAAGGTATGGTTAAGGCTGGTATTGCTCGCAACCTATCCAAGTAGATAGGCTGTGGGCAGGCGAGCCGACACAAACAAACTAAAAACAAGAAAGGAAATACACTATGCCAAACTGGGTATATACATATGTCACTGTTGATGGACCTGAAACAAGTATTAATAGGTTTAAGGACCACGCAAGTGCCGAAGGAGAAATCACTACTAGTGATGGAAAAACACACACTACAGAAGGAGCCTTCTCCTTCTGGAACTTCAAGGCTCCACCTCCCCATAAGTATGAAGAATACTTTGAGACTAATGGGTGGAGTAATGGACAGCAAACAGGTCAAGGAGAATGGAACTGGTATCAATGGAATGTAGAGAACTGGGGAACTAAATGGGATGCTTGTAATGCTGAACTAACGGACTCTAGTGATACTCATCTAAGTTATAGGTTTGAAACTGCTTGGTCTCCTGCTAATACAGCATTCAAAGCTATAGTCAAACAATACCCTGACCTTACTTTCGAGTTCAATTGCGAAGAAGAACAAGGATGGGGAGTAATCTTTACAGGTCGTAAAGGAAAACTAAAAGTAAAGGATGAATGGGAAATACCAAGCACTCACGCTGAGTGTGAAAAGAGATGTCAAACTTGTGTTTGTGAATGGGATAGTGATGACCCTAATAACTGGTTCGATGACTGCCCAAACAAAGCAGAAGAAGTAGCAAAACTAGCAAAAGAAAATGAATAGGATAAAGGAGAAAACAATGAGTAAAAACCCGTTTTACACATTTGAAGTAGTAGTAACAAACAAACTACAAGAAACAGTAGCCCATCAAGTAATGCACGCTTCATCTTGGAGAGTGGAGTATTACGTAAATGATTACAGCCGTTCTAAAGAGTACAAGGGGTATTCGGTATGGGTTAGAAAACAACTAGGTTCTATGGAACTAACCGAAAACAGTGGTTGGAGTTGGAACATTAAAGCTAAAAATGCTCAAGAAGCCAAAGATTACTCTGCTCTTGTTGAGTGGGAACCTTGGGTAAATGTAACAAAAGAAACTAATTACGTTCGTAATTTAGTAGAAGAAGATAACAAGTTAGCAGACAAACTACGAAAGGAAGAAATAGAAAATGCATAGAGATGAGTTAGTTAGATTCATTAGTAACAACTTTACCGAAGACGACAACATTGTCTTCCAAGTAATAAATAAAAACGATATCGACCGTGACCTTACTGATGAAGTATGGGACGACTTCGTGTCTAGTCTTGATGGTGATAGTGACTTGTATGATGAGTTTACTTTATCTGTTGAGAATAAGTTAGATGAGTACAAGGAAGACCATTGTGCTGATGAAATGGAAGAAGAATACAGATGATGTTCTTTACTAAAGACGGTGCTTACGGTGAACGAACACCAGAGACCGATGAAGAATATGCAGGTACTGACAGGGGTTGGATGGCAATTCCTGTCTCACATTGGACACCAGAAATGCTACAACGCATAGCTGATGTTGATGATGAAGTACGTTACAAAGTAGCAACGGACTTCAGTATAGGAGTACACAAGATGAACGCAGTTAAAATGGCGTGTTATACCTGTGGACTAGCAATAGAGCAGTTAAACGAAGGAGCATTAATTGAAGGTTGGAATAAAGACCACAGACTAATGCTCTCCATTGATGAGTGACGGACAGCGTCCGACACAAACTATAGTAAAGGAGCAACAAAATGAGCGACAACAAAATAACAATGCCTATGATATTTGACGTAGATGACATCTGGTCAGAAACATTAGGTTCAGGATGGGAAAATTCAGAGTGGTTTGTAAGAATCAAGTATGACGGTGGTGACTGGGATACTCCTTGCGAAGCAACACTCTGGCACTGGGATAAAGATGATGAATCAAAGATTGTTAAAACAGCCTTTGACCCAGTAAAACTGATACAAGCATACGCAAAACTAAAGGAAATGGGTTACACACACTGTGGAAAGTCCCCACTAGATGACCAGGACTGGTGCACCAGTGATGCTGTCTTACAGCATATGGTGTATGGTGACTGGATTTACGGATAAAGGAGAAACAAATGGCACTAGACGGAAACTGGGCAGACTCAATAAGAGTAAAGGCCCTTGAAGCAATTAGTAAAGGAGATTACATAGGAGCTACAGTACTTTACTTACAGATACATCACGGTGCACAAGCACAAGCAACAGCAACCCTACACCTAGCAAAAGTTATGGAGGAAACAAATGAACTTACGAACAGCCATAGGTGGCACAGTTAGAGAACTTCGCCACCAGCGGAATCTTACTTTGCGCCAATTATCAAACAGCTCCCACGTTGCATTAGGATATTTATCTGAAGTAGAGCGTGGGCACAAAGACGCTTCAAGTCAAATACTTGAATCGATTGCTAAAGGACTATCCTTAAGCACTTACCAATTAATCAAAGAAATATACGAATATCTAGGAGAAACAAATGAGCAAGTATGAAATTACTTTAGGTACAAGTGAACAAGACTACATAACTGTAGTAGAAACTGTACCTATGACACTAAATGATATGTACCTAACCCCAGGTAAGTTAGTAGAAACAGCAGTAAAACAACTAAATGCTGAGGGCGTCGACCTAAAAGAAGCAGACGTAATCAATGCTTCTATTAGAGAACTAGATGATTACGAAGAGTACCTACTAGATGAAGGAAAAACAAATGAGTAAAACAATATGGAGAGTATACGTAGACTACGGGTCAGGCTATGGCTGGGTACCAGTTAACTGGGCCCCTACGTTTGAAACAGAAGAAGAAGCAAACGAATGGATTAATGATGACCATGATTGGGAGTCACCAGTAGAAGCAATTGAAGAAGAATATGAAGAAGAGGAAGAAGATGAGTAAATACTCAGCAACAGTTAATTTTGCCGTACTTGAGTTTGAAGCAGACTCAATGTCACAGGCAAACGATAAGATAAACACTCTGATGGATGAACTTACAATGGTCAATACTAGCCTTGTATGGGAAGACATTGATTGGTATGTAAGAGATGAAAAGGAGGTGAGCGCAAATGGCTAACTGGGAAGTTATTGTGTACGAATCAGTACGCAAGTCAGTCACTGTGGAAGCAGAGACTCGTGATGAAGCAATTAATCTTGGCTTCAACAAAATTATCGATGAACCTGAGTCAGTAGTTATTGAAACTACTGGCGGCAAAAGCATCGATGCTTACAAGTCTAACGATTAGTTAGTACTTGATGGTGGCCCCTGTTAAATGTCAGGGGCCACTACTAATCTATAAGGAGAATGAAATGTTTATAGAACAACCCGATGACGCAAAGCAAGCAGAACTATTTGCTTTAGGTCTAATCAAAGAACCAAAAGATAACGGAACGTTAGTGTTAGTGCCATGCCGACACAAACTAATGTGTAGGACACACGGAACACTACGTATACGTTTAAGAATGCTAACAACCAAAATAAGAAAGGCAATATCAAATGGAAGATAATAACTCACTACTAAACCCACAGTTTGGATTAAACACAAATAACCCAGATGTAAAAGGGTTTTTAACGTGGCTGTTTGACCCAGCAGTAGACAAAGCGCTTGCAGAATTTATCAAAGAACAAGAAGCCAACGAAAACAAAGGAGAATAACAAATGGAACAACAATGGAGCACCGAGCACCAAGAAATGTATGACCTAGGTGTCAAACACGAACGAGCTAGATTGATTGGCTATCTGATGATTAAAGATATCCTTAGAGAAGCAATGTTCTACCCTGGCTACGTAGCCTTTAACACCGCAGGTACAGAAGCAATTGACCTACCACTATCACTAGGAGCAACAGATGAATAAAGTAGTAATCGCATTTACCGAAGGAATGCAGTTTGAAAGAGAACGAGTAAAGAAAATGATTCAAAAAGTTATTGATAATCCAATGTTGGATTTAGATGGCATACCAACAACAATGGCACTACAAGTACTTCTGGCGTCAATTGAGCCAGATGAAAAAGAAGAAGGAGAAACAAATGGTTAAGACAGCAAAAGAAATAGTAGAGTACTTCAGCACTAAAGACCTAGATGAACCAATTCACATCGAATGGTTTGAACGCGAAGAAGCAGAAATGCATTTAGATAAAGAAGTTAGCAAAGCTGAGTTTGTAAGAATTTTTGAGTTTGCAGATGACGACGGATTCTTAAACGATGTTGCTAATGCAATTGATGATAACGCTAAGGAATAAAGGAGAAAGAAATGTCAGATAACTATCCAGAAGGCTCAATGATGGGCTCAGGTATTTACGCTTCAGAGGTTTCATACAGTGAGTTTGACTGTGAGAACCCTGAATGCGGTAAAGAAAATGACGCAGGAGAAACAACTACAGATGATTGGGGTAATTACTCAATAGACTGTGAGTTCTGTGGAGCTAACTACATAGAAAGCTCAATATCAGATGACCGAGATGATTATTATGCAGACCGCGATGATGATTATTGATTTCATAGTAGGCGTTCTTTTAGTAGGGGTACTTGCATGGTGGTACTTCAAGTATGGAGATGACGATGTACTGTAAAGGAGAAAAGTAATGCAAACATTTGTTCCTTTAGTTACCTCATTTGCTGAAACAGCAAAGGTGCTAGATAACAAACGCCTTAACAAGCAAGCGCTTGAAGGCTGGCAGATTCTTATGACTCTGCTCGAGTTAGACCCGCAAGGCAATGTTCGTATACCAAAAGGATGGGTCAACCATCCTGCAGTTAAGATGTGGCGTGGTCATGAGACAACGCTGTATGAATACATCTTAGAGATGGTTTATGAATGGAAGGCTCGAGGGTTTAATTCAACCATTGCAGATAAAGCACACGGAACAATGATGGCCGCCATAGCCTTAGGAAAGTTAGATGGCCCTACAACATTGCCCTATTGGATGTCTGATAGAGTACTGTTCCGTGAGATAACCGCTAGCCATCGCATTGCCTTACTAGCTAAGGATTACGATTGGTATAAGCAATTCAATTGGCCAGAAGATACTGGTGTCGCACCGACAGAGTATACTTACATCTGGCCAGTGTAAATAAGAAAGGAGGGTGAAATGACTAATAAAATGAAAGACTTGAGTGGTTTAATCAAGCAAGCGCAAGAACAAGGTTGGGTAATTACGCCCACCAAGAACGGTCACTATAAGTGGGTATCTCCTACAGGTAGCCTGTTCTTCTCATCAAGTACACCTAGTGATGGCAATGCCATTCATCAGGTAAGGCGTGACCTTACTCGTCGAGGCTGTATTGTCATTACTAAGAAAAAGAAAGGAGGTCGACAATGATAGATTTTGAAAATGCTGCCTGTGTAAATAAATTTCAGGATGACCAGCACGAAGATATATTCTTCCCCGAACCAGGGGAAGGCTATGCTTATGCAGTTGCTAAGGCTAAGCTCCTTTGCGGTCAATGCCCTATAGCAGTAGCGTGTTTTAACTTTGCAATGAAGGAAAACTACGATGGGGTATGGGGTAAGACTACAACTAAAGAGCGCGAGTCAATGCGTATCTCTCCCCGTGTTCGACGAGAGCACATACTTGCTCTAACACAGCAGGCACTAGACCTAGCTAAGACTGATTAGTAGGTAAGACAAAGGCCCCCAGCCATTGAGGTTGGGGGCCATTTGTTTGTGTTGGCTATTTTTTAGCTCCTACTGGTTGTCCTTTATCAGCTTTATCTCACACGAATCTGTCGTGCAGTAAGCTTCGCCCACAGCGTCGGCGGCCATCCCTGCGTAAACTCCAGCAAAGTCAATCGGGAATAGTGTCATTCCGTAATCCTCATACTCCTTTTGAGTAATTTGCGTGTAAGGCATTTGTGGATAAGTCAAGTTACCCATAGGCAAGAAGGATACAGTCTTTAGTTGACCATCGTAAAGGTGCAAAACAGTTCCTACAGCATCGGATTCCTTTTCAGAGTCGAATGTAATAGTAACGGAGACAGAGTTGTCGGACCAATAGCGTTGTGCAGTTGCTGCTAGAGCCATCTTTTCATAGATAGAGACATCCTTTTCCGAACGTTCAGCTGCGGACTTAATTGGGAAGAAGACTACTGAAGTAGTATCTGGAGATTCCGAAGCTGGCTCGACTCGATAGTTTGCCATCTTAAATAGTGGCAACATTGGGTCGCTATTAGAGAAACGGATAGCACGTAGGAAATACTTACCTCCTGCGGTCCAATGTACACCTGGGGATTCTCCTGCTAATATGCTTACCGTGCCCGATGGTTTGACTGTCGTCATCTTAATTGATTCACGGATACCTAACCACTCGCTGTAGGACTGGTCATACGCCTTTACCGTTGCGTATCCTTCATCCATCCACTGTCGTAGTACGTTATGTCCTTTAGCGTCTGCAAAATTAGCAATACCACTCACGCTTGTGCCGATACGGCGGTTTCGTTGCATGATTGCGTTGGTTTCTTCCCAGTGTGTCGGCAACAATGTCACAGTTTTTGCGTAGAGGTAGGCAAACTTCAGTGTGCGCTTGAAATCTTCCAATGATTCGTGACGGTTTAGGTATGTTTCTACCAATGTACACATCTCAAAGGACTCCAATGACTGTTCTGCACACGGATTATATCCTACAACTCTGCGGTCTTTATCATTTGGTGCGTCTGCTAAACGGCCATACTTGCGAGAAATATCCATCCAAATTACGCCAGGTTCTCCGTTACGGACAATACCATCAACAATAGGTCTAAAATCTGTTCCTACACCTACTTCAACGCTGTTATTGCTCATCCACGCCCATCCAGGGGACTCGGCGTCGTATGAATTTCGCTCAGGAAACACTTCAGCGTTTTTGAGGTTAAGGAATTCTTCATCATCAATACGGCCAATTAGTAGCTCAGCTGAACGACGAACATTTCCTGACACAACACACACTCCAATTAGGTTTCCTATATCCGCTATATCTTTACGTGTTAATTGTGCTCCTTTACGTCCTGTAAATAACTTACGGATGGCGGTGTGCAATTTAATTAACGGTTCTGGTCCTGAGGCGGTACCCCCAAATGTTGCAATCGGGCTTCCGTATGGTCGAATCTCATCATAATTAAACTCCCAAATTGGCTGGTCTGGTTTAAGGAATGAGTTGATTAGTGCAACAGTAGACTCCTGCCATCCTTCACGGGTGTCTGGAATTAGGTATTCTTGCACTGCAGCGGGCTCGTAAATATCAAACCCTTTGTCTGCACCCTTGTCGTCGAATCCTACTCCTACACCTAGCATTGACGCTTCCATCAAAAATGCAAATGGTTTACCTGGATTTAGTTTGGTCATCTCGTTGGTTGAAACGAACGCGCAGTTCTGCAACGCTGCCGAATTCTTTTGTTCGTTAACGATTGCAGTTCCCATAACCCACAGTCCTCGGCCTGGAGGCGTCCACTTTAGATTAAATAGGCGGTCAAACGCTTCCTTTGCGCTAGCGGCCGCTTTAGCGTCGGACCAAGGTAGGCGATTTTGCTTTGCATGGTCCTTCTGCAATGAATACATACCGTTGATAACACGTTCACACACTTCGGGCCATGTTTCCTTGGTCCCGTCTTCTTTCTTGCGTGAATAGGTGCGTAGGAATGTAATCTCACCAACGGAGTTTCCTGCTACATCTGCGTAACCAAACGGCGGTTTCTTGCTCTTGTATCCCGAAACGAATTCGGGTGCGAGCTGGAATGAAAAATTAGTCAATGTGTAACCACCATTTCTTGTTTTATGTAAATACCCCCGATTGGGGGACTTCTATTATCTCTGACTACAGTCTAGTATCCTTCTACTAACTTAGTCAAATCCGTAAATACTTTACGTACTTTACGGGCGACACACGTTCCAATACTAACGGAATGCTGTTATCAGATACTAATCTTCGATTGCATCCTTGATAATCAGCGTAGTGCGCTCTTCTGAAAACCCTTGTTGTTGGTCCTTTACCGCTTGAATTCTGTCACCAAAAATAGCTGACAAAACACCCTGGCCTGCGTTGCGCTGGGCAGTAATTTGAATGAACTCTTTGCTCTCATCCAACTCCTTCATCGCCTTTAGCATTTTGTAATAACGGTCCATCTCTTGCGATAGGTTTGGGTCTGCGTATCCGCCATTCATTTCTTCTGCAAACCGCATGAATGCTACTCTCTGGGCTTGCATTTCCAATAATGCGGTGTTCAATGCTCGTAGTTGTTCTGGTGTTTCAACCTTCACTGGGAGGTTGAACGCGCATGTATTTTGAGGTTTAAACGCTGGGCAGTTTGCACTTACAAAACAGGTATCACACTGTCGGAGTGACGTAGTTTGGGACTGTACAACAGGTATCTCCTTTAGTACATCATGGCCGTTTTCATTCTCTACAACAGTCTTCATTTCGTACCCAAAAACAGGCATTGATGTCATCTCTTGAGGGTCTCTTTGAGTAACTTCGGTGCGTTCAACTTTCCGCATGTCTGACCCACTGTTATCAGAACCTACCCCCCCTAATTCCATCAAACCTGTATATAGGGTATCATCAGTGTTATCAGATACTATCTTCTTTTCCATTGTCTTCTCTAACTGTAAATATGACCAAACTGCGACTTTAGTTGCTTCTAATGTGTCGTCATCGGTAAACTTTTTGAAATCTAATCCTGCTTTTTCGACCACCGCTTTGTATCTCAACCGCGCTTGGTCCTTCATTTTTTTTGGATATCGTACCAACTTCGACCCATCCCAAATGATGGTTTCTCCTCGTCGCATTGGCGATAACCAGGCGAGTGTGCTTGCAGTTTCAAACGGGATGCTGCGTAAATTGTCTGGTTTGGCCGTAGCAAGGGCGTGAAAACGTATAGGATATTTTGCCTTTAGTCCTCTAGTTATGCCCGCTAGCGACGTCACAGCGTCTATTGCGGCCCCTGGAATGGCGATGTTGTCATACTCGGCTGCCCATTGCTGTAGGAGCAACGCTCCGTAGGACTCGTGCCATACTACCCACATCTTAGGGTCACGGTCTAAGCTATCGCGTTGCTGTTGAATCCATCGTAACCCCATAGTTTGCGAGTCAAACTCCACAAATCCTTCAATTCTGTCGTAATTGGTTGCAATAAATTCTTCGTAATCCGCAGCGTACTGTTCTAATTCGTACTTAGATAAATTTGCTTTATCAGCTTGCGTTGCTCCTGAATCTACCCATACCTTCATGTCATCGTTAAAATGCTCACTAATTAGGTACAACTTAGTTTTAGGCAAACCTCTTTTACGGAGGCCCCAGTAGTTCAACATTACGTTCTTTACTCCGCTACGCTCTAACAGCGTTCGGTTACTCGGAATCTCTACTCCACCAAACAGAATCATTCGAAATTAATGCTCTCTGTGCGTGTTAGACGTGCGTCCTTTGTCCTTAACGTATTTTGTTTTTCAATTGCTTTTTCAATTGCGTTCCAGGAACGAACCTTTTTTGGTGCATCGGGTCTGAATTCTGGTCGAGTGTAACTCGGCACGCCAAACATTACTGAAGGAATCCCTTGTTCAAATGCGTAGGCCCATAGTAAAGGATTATTAGTAATAAACAGGTCTATTGCCCCTCTACCCCGCACGTAATTTAACTGACGTTCGCTTAGGCCTTCGCCTTCGAGAGCTACGGACTTATCAACAATATTGTCAAAATCAACAATCTTATTAGTGTCTAACCAATGTTGGGTTTGAACCGCAGACTCTTGTGAAATTAGCGTCAATCTGTTCCAGGAACTTAGGCTTCCAACCATGATGACTCCTGTTGAAATTGGGTCATCGTTACGTCCTTTTAATACTCCGTCTAAATCTACGACTATGTGCATTCTTTGTCCTAATAACTATCGTCGTAACACTCACACTTGCAGGAATCATCTACACACACGTCTTTATACAATTCGTGTCCGCATTTAATACAAGTGGGCAATTACTTATTCCTATATGTTGCTGCTCTACGAACTAGAGTGTTCGCGTCTGGTAATTCTACGCCGTATTTCTCTGCGTTTGTTGCCTTTACTGAATCTTTCATGTACTGACGAATGCCTCGGAGGGATTGAATTGTTCCACTCTTCTTGCCAGCTTGCCAGCGATAGTTATTAAAATCTGCGTATCCTTGACCTGTAGGAGAAAATGCAAGGCTCCTTTTAGAGTGAATCTCGTTATACAGTGCATTCCCTTGCGCTGCTGCAATCGTTAATCGATTTTCTGCGTTACGTCTTAGTGCGTCATTGTGAGAACCGCGGATGTCCAGGAGAGCGGCATTGAATCTTGTTGAAATCTGATTGGCTAACGTAGTGTCGGAGTTTGCCATAGAATCCCAGTCGGGGTTTGCTGGAGGGGCTGCTTGTGGGTCTGGGGTAACTGTCCACTCGTCATACTTTAAATCGTATGCTGCGTAGGGTTTAATGTTGCGAATATCGCTTGCAGCAGGGTTTACAAAAAATGTTAACTCGTAACCATTCCAGTCTGATGTTTGGTCCTCTAGCTCACCAAAATCTTCGTTGAGTTGGTCTGCAATTTCCTTGTCCGACAGTCCTGCATATCTAGGATTTGCTTTACGGAACTGAATAAAATCTACGCCAATTAAACAATCTAGGTCCCCTGGTTGACGTGCCGCTGACCATTGATAGGAAACTCCGCTTCCTGCTAGCCACGCGTGGGCCCACAACTCTGGGTGAGCGTAGGACCTCTCAAGGAAACCGTTAAGGATAGAAATAACTCCTGTACGAACCCAGGAGCGCAAATTGCGCCCCTCAAATAACTTTGGGTCCAGCTCTCGGGCTGGTTGGCTAAAGTATGATGTTGGGTTCGATACAGGAGTAGTCATAGGACTAGTTTATTCGCTTGGAGCGTTATCCTCAGGCTTAACCTTGCGCTCTTTTAGCTTTTCAGTGACCTTTTCGGCAACTGTAGGCTCTTGAGGTGGGGTCAACATTGCAACAACGGTATTTGCAAAACGCTCTACTAGAATCTGTGAATCAATTTCCTTCACAATCTGCTGAGCCGTCTGGTAAATATCAAACGAGGTTGGTTCACGCTTATACTCTGGGAGAGTTTCTGGGTGTTCCAGCATTGCGGTAAATGTTCCATCGGTGTGCAGTGCAACCAGGAACAAGGTTTCAATTTCTTTGGGTGAATCGGTCATTAGTAGCCTTCCTTAATAATGTTTTTTAGTTTCTTTACATCTTTTTTCAGCTTTTCAATGGCTTCCCATTGACGCTGAGCTGCATCATCTTTTAATGATTCTAGAAATGCGTCATGTCTGAGCTTCTGCTCTTTTTGTGCCAGTTTCTTTTTACTTATCCACATATTATGCTCCTTTAGTTTCTTACTTAGATACTACTAGTTTACGCTTGAGTTTGTCAAATACCTTTGGGCGCTTTTTCGATGCTTTGCCGTTAGTACGACTGTCGTTACGATTACCTTTAGCTTTTGCCATGATGCTCCTTAGTTATTGTACAATCCCATAATCATACGTTTACGTTCTACTACTTTACCGTGGTAAGGGCAAAAATTACAGGTGTAAATCTTTGGGCCATCCAGGTGTTCTGGCTTTGGCATACCTAGTTCTCCACGCTCCTTTGCCGTATCTGGCAGTAGGCGTTTAGAAGGTTTTTGGTAATCATCGCAATCATTGACTGGCTTGTTGTGCTTTTGCCAACAGTCCATTGCGTCCTGTGCAAATTGCATCTTGGTTTCGTAAAATGATTTGTCTGGGTCTAACTCATCTAGTCCTTTAGAACCACCTTGTGCCAACTGGTCAAGGATTGCTTTACGGTCTTCTGGACTTGCCCAGGATTTAACTGGAACTTTAAATAACTTACCGACGTGAGGGTCTCCCGAAGGAAACACGTGCTTTTCAACAGCAATCTGTAGGAGGTAATCTTGGTCTGAACGACCTTCCCAGTCTGGGAGTTCTTCCCAAGTTTGACAAACCAAACAACGCAGTAGGCGAATAATTGGTCCATCAATTTTCTTTGAACCAATTAATGGCTTACCGTCTGCTCCAACTAAACCACTCATTTAGTAAACCCATAACGTTTTAGGTATTCAAGATACTCAGGGGTTTTACGAATAGCTTCTAGGTATGCTTCGTGTTCAACGGCTCGACGTTCGCCTTCTATTGAACCAGCAGTAGGACGAAGGTTTCCCTCGGCATCAGTCCATTGGTACAAACCCAAATGCGGTGCTTCTTTAATCATATTATGCTCCTTTTGATATTACTTTAATACATGTTGTGCTGTGTGTCAACTAGTTTTCTAGCTTGTCCAAACCTGCGCGGCGTAGTAATGTTGCTTGTCCTTCAGGAGACTGCTTAGCAAAATGGGCTTTACCTTCAGGAGTAGCTAATGCTTTTTTAACAGCGTCTTGTTCTAGTGCAGCTTGTTCTGGGCTGCCTGCCCCCATGCCTCTATTTTTATCAGGAGTAGGAGCAAAGTTATACGGCCTACGGTTTACGGTACGCTCAACAACCTGGTTATCTGTAGGAGATGGCTCTATTTGGTCAGACATACGAACTCCGCCACCCATAACGCCGCTGTGAGGAAGGATTGTTCCACCACCAGTTTGTGGGTTTTCTTGAGCTCTTTTTAGTTCTTGTACAGAAAAACCATACCTAACGCCATTGGCACCGCGGTCAGATTCAACACGTTCGGTGTTAGCCCTAGTAGCTGCACGTTTCTTCTCAGTCTCTGCCGATGACCCTACTTTTTTGTATGGAATAGGAGGAAGCTTTGCGGCCGCGTCTTTTGCGCGTCCTGCGGTTTTTGCTTTCTCACTACCAATTTTAGCAGGAGATACTGGGTTGGTTTTTCTTGCCATGATTACTTTCCTGGGTTTACGCGGGCTGCTTCTGGAGCTTCTGACGTTACGAAACCATAACCAGAGAATGGGTGTAGGAGCTGACGGTTGTCTACAGTCAGCTCGTGGCCATTGTGGTCTAGTACTTCGGTGTCAGGGCGAACCTTGCGGTACTTGCCATCAGTTGCGCCATTGTTTAGGCTGTCGTTCATTGAACGTGATGTGTTAACTGCCATGATTACTTTCCTTTGTTAAGAGATTCATTTACAGAATCAATATAGCTTTGTAAGTGTCCGTTAGCTCCACCATCAGTGGCGGACATAACATACGGGTCAAAATTATCTTGTGCTTCTTCTAGGCTTCTAGGAGCCATAAGACGACCAAGTTCAGTAGCGTGATGTGCCGCAAGAGTAGCGTAACTGATTGCTCCCATGTGGTCTCCTTCATCATGCTTAGCTAGTGCGTTTTCAAACATTTGGTAACCTAGATTTACGTGTCTAGATTTTGCCTCATTGCCTGGTACGTTGTGCTGAACTGACTCATCCATGCCATTAATCAAACGACCAATGTTGTGAATGTGCTGGACATCTCCTTTAGAAGTAGGAGCGATAGACATCCCTATGCGCTTCTGCAGCTCTGCGCTGCGGGCGTTTTCATAACTACTCATTATGCCATCTTTCCTTTAACTCTTGCTTCCCTACGTCTTGCTCCACAAGGAGGACATAGGCCCATAACACTGTACATATATTCTGTAGGATTCATAATGACTCCACAGGTTGGGCACGGTGCTGACCCTCTATAAAGGATAGCATTTTGTGCAATTTTAAACGCCTGAAGCTCGAGTGCTTCTGCACCATCTCCATCAAACATTACTTACCTCCTTGAGCTGCAGTGTTAAATATGTCATAACGTGCTTCCTTTACAGGAGCAGCTGGGGCAGCTGGAGCAGTTTTATTTACCTTGCGGTTTCTAGTAGCTTTAGGAGACATCATTGCCTGCATGTCTTCGTCTGAAACGTGTTCAATCTTTTCATCAGGCATCTCTACTGGCTCATCGTCTTCTGGCTCAATCTCTCGCTCTTCCTTAGGGGTGTTGTACCCTAGGTGAGTCAAAACTTGAGAGTTAAATAGACTGCCTGCAGACTGTGGCTTTTCCTGCTCTTCTTCGGGCTCAAACGGAGTAGAGTTACGGATTCTTTCATCGTCATGCGATGAGCGAGCTCCGCTGTTTCTAGCAGGCTTGGTTTTTGGAGTTACAACGGGCTGCTCTTCCTTAGGAATTGGAGCAAACTCTTCATCATGCATTTCCTGCGTGTAGATTTTGCCTGTCTTGTCTGGCTTACCAATTTGTTTTGCAGCAAAGGCTTTGGCGTTATCGTAAGTTTGTGCAAAGTTATTAAATGCAGGAATCTTTTCTGGTTTTACAGTGGCTGCAGCTTTAGCGCTCCTTGTATTGGTGTTCTTCTCACCAGCGGCTCTTGCTTGAGCAAGCTCTTGCTCTCTAGGAGTTAACTCTTTTTCTGGCTCAGGAGTTGATGCGGCAGCAGTTGGAACTGCACTTTCTTTAACTAGAGGAGACTTAGTGTCGGAATCTGCTGGAGTATAGGAAACTGGGCTAAGGTCAGCTTTGTCAAGTTGTGCAGCAATTTCTGGGTTCTTGTCTGCAGTCTTTATAATATGCTGTGTGTATCCGTTTACTGCTGCTGCAACTTTGCTGTGAAATGCCCCAGCTAATGAAATTCTGGGTGCAAAACCATCAGTAGGGTCTTTTCTCCAACTTCTAAAGGAGCTGGCACTATTGCCTTTAGCAGTAACTTTTCCCCAAGCGTCCCCAGACTCAAGGTGGTTAACTGCGTTAATTAGGTGCTGAGCACCTTCTTTAAGATGAATTGTAGAGGAGATGGCGTCACCTGCAAGGTGAGCTAAATGCGCGTTATGAAAAGACTCTTGTGCTTGTTTTATGGAACCACTAGCTGGAGCCATAGCTTTAAGAGTTGAATCATTTGCTGTCATTCCACCCTTACCTAGCTCAGAAGCTACGTGAGTTTTAGCTATAGAAATAAGTCGGTCCGAGGCTTCGTCTGCCATTGCGTGAAGAGCGTCGATATGAGCGGTGTTATTACTAATTGCTGTAGGAGACTTTACTTCTCCAATATTTCCGCCGTAGTTATACGTTGCTCCTCTAGTTTCGTAATCTCCTGCAGCTTTTCCTTTATCTAGGGTACGTTGAAACTCAGCTAAACCTAATGCAGTTTTTGTAGTATCTGATTTAGGTGCAGCGGCAGGCGCTTCTTCTCCTGGAGCTTGAAAAGGAGCGTTTACCTGTCCTGGGTTAGCAGTTTCAGTACGCTTAGGACCTGCAATAGGAGCACGACGGCTATTAGACTTTCTAGCCATTAGTTACCTGCTTTTCTAGCAGCGCGACGCGCACGGTCCTTTTCACGACGAGCCTCAATCTTTTCAGCTTTTGCTTCTGCGGCACTAGCCGTAGTTTCGCGACGGTCTTTATCCATTTCAGCTTTGACTCTTGCACGAAGTGCTTCGCGCTCCTCAGGAGTTTTGCTTGCAGAGTTCTTAGGGTCTGCTGCTTTCTCTGCTGCTGCGGCTGCATCTCTTGCTGCACCTTGGGCTCTATCAGCTTCACGTACTTTATCAGCGTCAGCGGTAGACTCTGCAATACGGTCTGCTTGAGTCTTACCTGGAGCTGGGGCTCGGTCGCTACTAGGCATAGCACGTTCTTTTTCAATACGGTCAAGGTCTTCTTGAGTCTTAGGAACAGTTCCTTTACCAAAGCCAGTAGGCTGACCAGGTTGACCAGAGTCAGCAACATTGCCTCGTCCTGCACGTTCTGGGCTGGTTTCGCTGGTCCATTCTGCGCCACCCTTAACGGTTGCTCTGCCTGAGCCACGACCAAAAGTCTGCTTAAACGGCTCTGTGAGGTGAGTGTAATCACGGTCTCCGCCAGCAATACCTAGTGAAATACGCGCAATTTGCTCGTGTAGCCAAGGGTCCTTGCTAGCAAAGTCTTGACCAGCAATTCTAAAGTGCTTAGGCATTTTACCCATGTTACCTGCGTACCCACGGAGACCACGAGTTGCACCGTGGTTTTCTACTGGACCAATGCCGTTTCCACCAGCTTCAGGGTCAGGAATGTCTTTTGTTGCACGAAGAACTGCAGGCTCATTTAGAGCTGCGTGAGCAATTCGAATAGCATCGGTAGCCGCTTTAATGTGGCTGTTAGCTAGAATGTCGTCTTGTGGGGCGTTAACCATCTTAGGAGTACCATCAGGATGGAATTGCTTTTCACCATTTTCATTTACAGCGTGAATACGGCCGCCACCCTTAGCTTGAACAGCGTCTGCCAAAGCATTTCTTGCAGCCTGTAGGTGAACCATAGCTTTAATGCCGTGACCCTTTGCTTCTTCAGAGCCCGCGGCAATTGCATCGCGATGAGTGTTTACATAGTTATCAAGGTGAGCCAAGTGCTGACGAGCGGTATCAACAATGCTTGCACTGCCGTTGCTTCCTGCACTCCAAGGCTTACGAGTTAGCGCAGCTCCGCTTGCTTGTTCCGAGGCGGCTTGCTGTCCTGCTGTAGGAGGTCTAGGAGTACGTACTCTTGCAGTGCGACCTCCTTTACCGCTACGAGAACCTGCAGCAGTCTGTTGTTCAAAAGTTAGCTTTGAGCCACCTGCGGTACGTACCTGTGATTCAGCAGCGGCTGCGGCATCAGCACTTCGGTTACGCTCACGAATCTGTCCCATCTCTTCTTCACTAACAGCCTCAATTGGCGTTGACCAACCTTTCATGTTAATTACGTGACCAGGCTGTGGTCTTTCAGCAATTGTGTCGCGAATAGCTGCGCCTGTACGGCCGTGACCAACAATTTCTTCACGCTCACCAGTTACTGGGTGTGGACGTGCATCACCAATCTTGCCTTCCTTTACTACTTCAGGTGCTTTAGGTGCAGCAGTTGCAGGAGCAGCATTTGGGTCTCTTGGTGTTGGCTTTATGTGACCAGTTAGGCCTTGCCAGTCAGGATGAGAACGGTCCTTTGGAAGGGCCATAAAAGTTTTAGGGTGTGCCAAAGCGCCACCAACAATAATTGGGTGTGCCTCGCTAAACCCTGAGCCAACGTTCTTTTCAGCAACTGAACGCACTTCTGCGTCAGACATTTGCTCACTGCCGCCAGAAGCACCAGCTTGAGGTGCACCTCCTGCGCCTCCGTGGCCTTTACCAAATTCTTCTAAACTCATTAGTTAGCTCCTAGGTCATTTCTACTACTACCAGAATACCCTGCTGGGCTTCCTGAGAACCACGAAACTCGAGGCTCTACGTAATTTCTGTCTACTGAGACTACATCATCAATACTTGGCTGTAGTCTTTCTCCCCATCCAAATCTAGGTGGGAAAAGTTGAATTTGAGGAAGTGGTGGTCGAACCATTTCTTGTAGAACTACGCCTGGAATAGTTGCTACCATTAGTGCCTGTTGAGTTAGGCGCTCCATGTTTGATGACCAAGGGCCGTTATAGGTCCAATTAGGCTGATTTGACCCACCTTGGCTTGCCCAAGGTTTGGTGTAATCGTAGTTTCCATCAAACTGTGACATTATCTATACACAGGCTTCAAGTAGTTTAGTGCGTTTGCACGTTGAACGTTAATTGTGGTTGCTCCGTTTGCAACGGTGTTTGCTTTACCGTCATTAACTAAGTGCGGGGCAGGAACAAGAGCAAGGTCTTGGCCAAACTTAGGTACCATGTAAACGTTAACTCCGTTAATGTTTTGTGGTTTTGCTCTCATTTGACGTTTGATGCCCATTTCCGCGTTAAAATCAGGAGTCCAATAGTATGCTGAAGGCTCAATGCGCTCACCTTTGTGCACACCACGCTGATAAGACTTCTGTCCTACACGGTTTTTAATGGAGTCAAGGAGGCGGTCATCACGACGTGAACGAATAGTGCCTAGATAACCATCTGGGTATTCTGCTGAAGGAACTCGTCCTGTACCAATGCGAATAGCATCAAGGTCTCCACGAGCAACGGGTCCGCCATAGCCGCCCTGGTTGTTATAACCGTTTAGGCCGTTACCGCCGATACTCTGCCAGTTTTGTGAGGGAGAGAAGTTGTTTACTGCACCAGCCATTAGTTATTTCCAAACTGTAGCAGGGAAGTGTTGGTACCTTTACCATAAGAAGCAACTTTACCTAGTTCAGTCGCTTGGTCCTGAACGTTAAACTGTACAAGTTTATCTTGAGTGTTAATTGTTCCAGTCTGATGGCTAAGAAGGCGTCTTCCGCTTTGGTGAAAGTCCTGGCCATTAATCTTTGTAAAGTCAGGATGGGCAATCTTGTTCATTGCTTGCATTGGCATATTAGGTTTCTCCTACTGAGCTTTAAACGTACTAGACGAATTAGTAGAGACTGCACTTGGCCTTGGAGCAGTGTCCTTGTCCTTGCGATTAGCGAAGTTTTCGTTCATCACACGGTCGTTAGGGTCGCCAGTCATGTTGTTTGCACTTACAGGCATAGGCGGAGTTACCTTCTGCTCATTAGCCGAAGGTATGCCAGAATCCTGGAACTGCGTGGAGATTACATCAGCCACGATTAGGCCTCAGATGCTTGAATTCCGCCTTGAAAACCTGCGCGACCTGCTACTGAAGGAATAACTCTTGCGCTAGCCATAGTTGGGCCTGCTGCAGGGTCAAGCTGAACAAAAGTTGACTTAGGCTGAACGCGGTAAGTAGCTCCAGTTTTTTCAGTGTCAAGTCGGTTGACTCGGTTAGCCTTGCCACCAGCAGTTGGGTCTCCAGCTTGAACGTTCTTCTTAGGAATTAGGGTTCCCTTTAGAACTGGTGCTGGTGCTGCTGCTCCAATAGGAATGCGAACGCTTCCTGCTGCTGCTGCGTCTGAGTATGCCTCATTTGAGGTCTGGTGATTACGTGCCATTTTCTTTCCTGCCGCTTCTAGGTGGTTTGAAGGGGTTCCAGTACGACGTCTCATACCGTGTCCCATTGATGCCCATGCTGCCATGAGGACTCCTTTTTCTCTATCTTAAGAGTAAATCTTTTTTAGCTTGCTGAAATGATAAACACAATTGCAGAAATCTCACCATCGCGAGACTCAATTGTGGTAAACCCTGGAATTACGGTTAGGTCCTTACCCTTTGGGGCTACGAACCCACGAGCGATGGCCATAGCCTTAACAGCTTGGTTTACTGCACCTGCTCCTACAGCTCGGAGCTTCACAGACCCGTTTTCTTGTAGTGCGTGTGCTATTGCTGATGCTACTGATTGTGGGTTTGAACCTGCACTGACCCTAAGGAATGGTTCCTCGGTCGATGGTAGGCTGATGTTTTCTTCGGTCACGATATTTTAATCCTTAAATTGACGGTTTCGTGCCATCCTCATCAATTAGATTACCTTAGTTATTGGATAATATCTCGGTATTTAACGTCTTTTAGCTTTTCAATTATTTCTGCCTCTATAGCACCTAAAGTGGCTCCTGAAGCCAGTCTGGCCAGAGCATAGGAATCAGCAGCGTTGTCATCGTTAAATTCTACGCCCCAACGCTTGTACATCTGTAGGAGCATCTCCTGCTTTTTAGAGGTTCCTTTACCTGTAGCGTATTTCTTCAAAGTCATTGGAGGTACAACTAGGGGGGTTCTTAAGTGGTTAAGGGTTTCAGAGGTGTAGTTATTTGAATCGTCAAAATGGGTATAAAGGAAAAGTTTGACTGCGGCAGCAAGCTCAGAGAGAAGAAGAGTAGAGGGGGACCCTAGAAAAGGGGATTCCATGGCAATTTCTGTAATATTGCACTTTTTTGCTTTTAGGTATTCAAATTTGTCAAACATAAACGTTTGAATATCGTCTAACCTTTGAACGCCATTAAACGGGGACCTATATACCCAAGTCTCATAAATTGATGGATTAGCAACAACAACTGCGGTAAAGGCAAACCCTGTTAGCGATTGGTCAATACCAATGGCTACTGCACCTTCCAAAATTCCTTCAGAAAAATTTTTCTCAAAGGCCATTTTTCTTATCTTTCTGTTTTTTCTTATATACCTTGGCTAAGTTAGCATCGGTTTGATTCTTAACGTGGACAGTCTTTACATCTGTAGGAGAATAGCTTCTCCATTGCTCTTGTCCTTTTGGACCACCTATTACATCAATCCACTCTTTATTTTTTTCAGTTAACACGTGCTTTACAAAACGAAAGCGGCCACGCTGTCCCTTTATTTTTAGCTCTGTTCCTTTAGAAACATTGCGCCCATTGATTTGCATTTCTTCTTTGACCTGCCATAGGTCGTTGGGTTTAGGGACAGCTGGTGTGGCCGCTTTTTTTCTTGCCATTGTTATTCGTTGCTATTCCACATCTTTAGGTACTTCATCAGTCCCTTGATAGATACTAAAACTCCAAGGCTTGCTGCTGACTGTGGGTTCATACGAGGCTGTGCGCTACGTGGGGGTTCTACAAGGTCAATGTAGTCACGTAGTACTTCCGTTTTAATTAGTAGGATAGCTGAGCCATCGGGAGATGCCTGGCCCCACCACTTAGAATGGGTCCCATTAATTCCTGAAGGTACTATGTCGCTTTGGTCTGGCTTACGGTACTTGTCAGTTTCTATGTAGAAGTTGCCAGTCTGTCCTGCTTTGTAGTCAGTCTTGACTTCAATCATTACTGTTGGGTCTTTGCTGTCTTCAAACAGTAGGTCGAGTAGTTGCTCTCCTACTTCTCCGCGTTCCATGTCGCGGTCAAAACGTGGTTCAAATCCTGATGCTTTCATTCTTTATCTCCATACTTGTCTACTAATTTCATAGCTAACTTCATAACTATAAACCCTATAACAAATCCTACTATAAGCAGTATTATGTTATTCATTTGGCCACTCTCCATCTAGTACTAGCATTGCAATAATAGCGTAGTTAGCCATGTCCAAGAATGAGTCACGTAGACTTTCGTGTTCTGGCTTTTTATTTGAATCAATTAAATTGTTAATACGTGCAAACTTATCCCACATACGAACACGAAGACCATTTAGAGGCCCTCCTGGGCTGTGTGCTATATTCTTTGGTCCGTAGTCTTTGTGCTTAGATAGCAACACGTGCTTAGCATGTTGAAACTTCTGTTGTACAGCCTCTTCAAATTGTGCATTTGGATTAGCTTTACGTATTTGTTCTTGTGTAACTAGTGGCAGGCTTTGAAAAGTTCCTTTTGAAGGGATGCGACCTGGGTACATTCCCTCAACTATTTCTTCAAATTTAGCTTGACCTTCTGGTGTGTTCGGGTCAATCCCTAGTTCTTGCATTTGTGTAAAGATGTCTTTCATTTTTCCCATTATAGATATGCCTTTCTTGAATCGTTTGAACGCCGTGTAATTTCTCTTGAGACTAGCTGTAAGTCACGCTCGTGGTTAGTGAGTAGCATTTCAACTAGCTTACGATAAGCGTACTTCTCTTCGTAATCATTGTCAAGGTCCACTACATCTTGATGCACAGCAATCTCTGCCTTGACTGTGGTAACTCTTTCGCCTTTGACTGAAGCCCCCATGCGTTTAATTAGCATAGTATTCTCAAGGTAGTCTTTCTTCTTTAAAGCAGCACGTTCCTCCAGAATAGCTAAAGTGTGCTGCGAAGCAATATAGTCTGTCCATGCGGTTAGCTTTGTAAAAAGCTCCCCAATATCTTCGGAACCTATTGCTGTAATGTCTGAAGGTAAGTGAACTTGGTCAAAGCCTGGCTTTTTAAAAGTCAAACCCCAACCTTCAAACTTTTGTAATGCTGACATTACTCCTCCTTGTATGGTGCGCAGTCCTTACAGGTACCTGCTGGGTTGTTGTTACAGACTGGTGCAATCTTGTCTTCTACAGACTTTACCACGGTTTCTGCAAGGTCAAATACATGGCGAACAAGCTCAAAGTCACGCTTGACTGAGAACTCCTTGTAGGATTGGTCTGCCTTTAACTCGTAAAGGAATACAATCTCGTTGATTGGCTCACCATCTTCGCCTACATACCCCATGCGGTTCATTAGCTCTAGATATACCTGACCCTGCAGGATGTGAGGGCCAAAAGGTTTACGAACTAATCCCCAAGCTTTCATGAAGTCTCCATTAGATTCCTGCATTAGAGAAGGAGCTTCATTACGGATAGTTCCTGGACCAATTGATTTAATTTCAATCAGAGTGTCATTACCAATGCCTTTAATCCAACCGTCAGTGTGCCCTGCAATACGTAGGTCATTATCAATCAAAGTTACCTCACGATATTCCATGGTGTTTTTGTCGCACTGTGGGCACTTAACTGGTCCAGTACCAAATAGGCTAAATAGACAGGAGGTACAGGTAAAGCGACCATGTAGTACACCCATCTCTTGGAACCAGTTCTGCCACTTAGCGTGAATGGCATGGCCCTCATCAAAGATAGACTGCAAGCGCAGGTTAGGCTTCTCAGCAATCTTGGTGTGCCCGCTTAGTAGGAAATAGGATGCACGACGACAGAAGCTAGGTTTAATAATTTCTGATGGGTGCAGCACGGTTGTGCTTCGGTCTCCTACTGGACGCTTTTGTAGGTGACGCTCTAGGTCACCCAGCAAACGAGATGGGGCCTTCTTAGCATCAAGGAACTTCCATAGGTCCGACTTATTTGTAACGCTCATTTATTTACCTTTCGTTTTTGACTGAAGAATATAGTCCTTCAGGGTCATGCTAGCTTTATGTTGTCGTTGCCACTTGCGTACAAGTGCGTTTCTTTCACGGTGACTTAGGCCTCCCCAAATTCCGTGACTTTCATCTGAGTCTACTGCATACCACAGACATTTATTTCTAACAGGACAAGGAGCAGTCTCAGCTGTTCCTAGACAGTACTCCTTTGCCTTGTCTGCAGTTTCCTTATAAAGAACTTTATCTCTTGGTGGAAAAAATATATCAGGGTTAGGTAGATTTAAGCAAGCTGAGTCATCCATCCATGACACATCTTTTTGTCCGTAAAGACTATTCAGGTCCATGAAGTTTATCCCACAGTTCTAAGAAGTCAGTCTCCATAAGAATGACATAGTCTTCGCCATCTAGATGAATACCAAAAACAGGTAGTCGCCCATCCATAATGGCTTCATTTGTAATCTTTTTTAGTTCCTTTGAACTGATTGTTTTGCTTAGCTTGCCTGTCCACTTATGTTCTATAAGAAGTGTAGTGCTTCTAACATCTCCTTTACGGGACCAGAAGGCCCCAGAAGCAGCAGTGGTTTGCCCTCCGACTGCCTTGGCGAGACGCTTCTCGTGCTTCTGAGACTGCTTCTGTCCTTCGCTTTTCACTCTTCCGATACTCCTACAAAGGAATCTGGAGTGGAAAGTACCTTCTGGCGCAGCTCTTCAAAGAAGTCTGGTTCTTCTCTAAGTGAGTTAACCAGGTTTTCCTGACCCTGCCACTTGCGTTCGCCGTAATAAATCCAACCACCCTTGCGGTCTACTATCTGCTTTACAATAGCCATGGCTGCAACTTCTTTAGAAGTGTCATAGTCTCCTGCTTCATAAATGCTGTGGCTAGCAAAGTAGTAATCAATATAGGCAACCTGTGATGGTGGGGCTGTCTTGTTCTTTAGATTACGAATCTTGATACGCTGTCCTACACGCGTTTTGTTTACGCCTGTACCTGCTTCAATCCATTCGTCACGACGAACCTCAGAGCGAGTAAAGTATGCGTAGTCTTTACCTTGACCACCTGGAGTAGTGCGTGGGTCTCCATGCATTACACCAATCTTCATGCGGTACTGATTGATAATGATGCCTAGAATAGGTCGCTCGTTCTCAACAAGGCTGCGTTTCATAGCAGCTCCAGCTTTACGGAAGAACTTGTTAGTGATTAGAGCTCCACGACCAACGGTCATTTCATCCATGCTCTTTTCATCTTCTGGCCCAGGAACTAGGGCAGGAAGAGAATCAATAACGATAGCGTCAACTGACTTTGATTCAGCAAAAGCAAGAACCGCATCATAAGCTTCCTCCATAATATTAGTTTCAATTACAATGACTCGGGAGATGTCCACCCCACACATTGCAGCGTACTCAGGTACCCACTGCTCAGCGGCTACCCAAACAGCAGTAAACTCAGGGTCTAGTGCTTGGTTTGCGGCAATGGTTTTGAGAGCAATCGCTGTCTTACCATGCGACGGCTCACCCACGAGCTCGTTCCACTGGTTAGTAGGAAAGCCACCACCCAGAATGTAATCAAAAGTAGTAGAACCAGTAGTAACACGTTGAATGAGGTCACTTCTAATATCCTCTCCTAGAACAACAACGTTTTCTCCAAAGCGCTTATTAATCTGCGCCATAATCTTTCGGGCTTCAGCATTAATCATTTTGGTCCTTCTTTCGTAGTTCGTTTCGTAGTCGTTCGTTAGTTGCAATAGACCATACAAGTCCTATACCCAGTATTACAATAATGGCGGTAAGCATTACTGCGCCAAAAACATCTTCAATGCTATACACGTGAGTTCTCCAAGACATCATAGACAGATAGCCAAGTAGCATTGCCACTTACGTCATGAGCCCAGAAGCCTGCAATGTCATTACGTTTCTCTAGGATTCCATAAGACACAAGAGTGTCAGTCATTGCTGTACGTGCTTGAATCCATGCCTGTTCTTTAATTGATTCGATTTGTGATGTGGTTAGTGATTCCATTTGTATTCCTTTCGTTTATTTGTTATAACTTTTGTCCGTTGGGTCCGTAGCCGTCTGGCATTGGATTAAACCCACTGGTTCCGCTGTTACCGTGCGCTGGTTTCGCCGCTCCTTGAACGTGTGCACCAGCGAGGCCACCGAAACGTGAACCAGATTGTTGTACGGGATAGCCGCAGTCGTAACAACGGAGTGCCGTTTGAGCTGAAGCAGAAAAGTAATTGCCCGACCCGCAGTCAGGGCAAGAAGCGCTTTGTTTAGCAGATTGCGCTTTGGTTTGGTCAACTTGTGGTTGAAACGAAGGCATCGCCTGCATTGGTTGCAGAGAAGGAGGCATGGCAGGGCTAGGGTCTGGTCTCCCCTGTTGTGCAGGTGGTTGGCCAATTTGTTGAGCTAGTTTTTCTGCCCACCAATTTGCATTGTTCATTTATCGGCTCCTTGAATTAACGCTGCCAGTGCTAACCCCATAAAAAGTATCCACCAAAATGTTACAAAGCTCATTTTAGTAGTCCTTCTGGAAGAGTTACGCTACAGTCGGGATGTACCCAACCCTCACTAAACTCATCGTACACTATTTCTTCTCCTACTGCAATAGCGTTAAGGCACGCCTTGCATTCTCCTTTAAACTTAGACTTCATCGTGTCTCCTCTACTGTCACTGTTGGTTCTACAAACTCAAACTCGGTTCGTACACCATTCTTTTCACAGTGTTCTTTCCAGTCTAATACGACATCTACTTGATATTCAAACCAGGAAGTCCATTTAAACGCTTGCCATTCTCCTACACGGTCATCACCTGGAAACCAGGCGTCTAGGTATTTAACAGCAATAAAGTATGTAAAAGGCTTCTTCTTATTACGTCGAGTAAAGGTCGCACCGTCTGGAAGAGTAGCTGTATGAAAGAACGTGCTCATCGTTTTTTCTTTCTCTTAGGAACTTCAAGCAATCCCATATCAACTAGCTGCGACACAGACCCCAGTAGTGCAGAGACTGCCAACTTTGTCATCATGTTTTTGCTATCCCACCAAATATCATCAGGAAGGTCTTGTAATTCTTTTGGAGCTTGGCTTCTTTGATACTCCGTTGCTCCTTCAGCTAAAGCGTGAGCATGAGCATAAAGCATAGGTACCAGGTAGGAAATCTTTTCTGTACGCTTGTCGCTTTCTTCTTCTTCTTTTTCTGCTATCTCATCGCTAATGGCACTGCAGCCAAGGATGACGCTTAGCTCGTGACCGTTCTGTACTTGAGAGTCTAAAATAAACCCACGAAGTCTTGCAGTAACTTCCGCAATGCTGAGATTATTCTTTTTCTTTTTCTTACGTATCATGGGTGAACCTCACAGTTTGTAATGGCTTCGTTCTCTGTAGTGTATTGGTCCCAGCAGTTTTTGGGTTGTTGGAGGAGGTTAAAGATAACCACGCCAAGCATTAATGCTACTGATATCAAAAGAAGAATAACTTTATATGGCATTACTTTGCTTCACCCCATTTATCTACAATCTTTACATCGGCAATTAAGGGTACAGTCATTGCTTTAAGAGTAATCCCCTCCATTGATTTGCGAATAGCCTCTGCTGCTTCTACAGCGCGGTCTTCGGGAGCAATAGTAACAAGTTCGTCATGCACGGTTAGAACAACATTGATGTCAGGCTCATTAATGAAACAAGAATGCGCACGAACCAAAGCCAACTTCATGATGTCAGCAGCTGAGCCCTGAATCATAGTGTTGAAAGCCTGACGTTCTGCACGAGCTAAAAGACCTCTGTCTTGAAGTTTAAGGTCAGGTATATAGCGACGTCGACCGAACAGTGTTTCAACAAAAGGTATTGGTCCAGACTCTTTGGCTTGACGGACAACTTTAGCTTTGTATTTAGGAATAGATGAGAACTCTTTTTCAAATCGAGCAAGCAAGTCCTTTGCTTCCTTTACCGAACAGCCAATGCTTGCAGCAATCTTGTCAGGACCTACACCGTAGGAGATTGCTAGAACAAGAACCTTACCTGCTTGACGGTTTACATTCATACGGTCACCGATGGTGGTGTATATGTCGCCGCCTGTGCGATAGTTCTCCATAAGAATTGGGTCTGCAGAGAAGGACGCAATAACACGCGGTTCAATCTGGGAATAGTCAGCAACAACTAACTTATGTCCTGGAGGTGCAACAAACAGGTTACGAACAAGTTTGCCGTAGTCTCCAGATGAAGGGATGTTCTGTAGGTTTGGCTCGGATGAAGAGAAGCGACCTGTTTCAGCACCATGGCTTTTAAAGTTAGTGTGGACTCGGCCATTGATAAGGAGGCTATCACGCTGTACTAAAGTCTTCTTACCGTTTGTCTCTCGCTCTACCATCCCCCCTGCATAAGGAGTGACGTAAGTAGTCATCAACTTGTTCAAGTCCTGGTATTCCAGAAGGGCATCGACAAGGTCATCTTTGCCACGATAGTATTCCAGAGCCTCTGCTGAGCAGGAGAAATGAGAAGCAGTAAGTTCTTCTCCAGCTTTTTGTGCTTCAAATCCTTTGGTAGTTAAGACGTTCTTAAACTTGGTATTAGGAACAAGGCGTGGCTTACCTCCTTCAGTTTGAGGAGTAAACAAAAGCTTCTGCTTTGCTGGGACTGAGTTGATGGCAAACGCTTCTCCTGCAATACGAAACGCCTTAGCCTTGGCCTCTTCTTTGTCTTCGCCAATCTTGGCGTCAAGGTTACCTAGCTCTTCCATGTCAATGTACGCACCAGTAAGCTCCATGTCACATAAAGCAGCAGTCACGTCCATCTCGAGTTTCCAAACCTTGTTTAGGTTCCCAGTAATCTTTGGAGCCAAAGACTTGTATAACTTCCAGGTGACCTCAGCGTCTATGCCTGAGTATTTTGCTACGTCAGAGAAGGAGTGTAAGGCAACATTTTCTCCTACACCTTTTTCTACATCAATGTTTAGTTCACGCTTGACGCAAGCAGCTAGATTTAATGCGTTCTTGTTTAGGTTGTTTATTACAAATGACGCGGTTAGTGTGTCAAAGTATGGCTTTGATGGAACTTGTCCACCGTAGTATTTGGCTACAGATTTAAGGTCAAACTTTGCATTGTGTGCAATCTTTAACTTGTCGCTAAACATCAATGGTTTAATTGCTGCAAATACCTGCGCTGGAGTTAGCTGGGAGGGTGCCTCGCCAAACATAGCTACCCACTTACGCATATCTTTTGAGTAATGTGAGTCAAGAATTGGCTTGCCTTCTTCAACACGGCGTTGGCCCTGTAGTAGTAGTGGCTTCTCCCAAGATTCAAACTCACCATTAGGGTGACCCATAGGAATAACGTCGACACGGTCGTCAGTAGCAAAAGAAATCCAACAGACATCGTTGATGACTGGGTATAGGCGATTCTCTCCAATGGTTTCTGTGTCCCATGCAAAAGAATCTACTTTGGAGTAGTACTCTACAAAGTCTTTGAGTTGTTGCTCAGTAGTAATAATGTTCATTGTTGCCCCTTTAGAGATAAGTATAGGGAGCCAGGAACGAAAGGGGGAGGAAAGTCCTGGCTCCCTATACTAGATGAGTTGGTTAGGAAACGAGCTGTCGCGCAACCTTCAGCAGTTCTTCGCGAGGGCTCACATAAACTACTGATTCGTCATACTTGACAGAGGCAGACGCGATGTCTTCAATCTGCTCGGCATCTAGTTCCCACTCATCCGCAAGGTCGCTAGCACGAACACGGTCAAGCGTGTAAGAAGTGCTAGGTCCTGAGCCTTGACGAGAAATTGCCCAGTAGTACTTGGTCAAAGGTCCACGGCGTGGGTCCTCATTCGCAGCCTGTAGCTGGCGACCAAGAACGGTTGCAGCAGTCAGGATTTGTACAGTTGGCTCTTCCTCAGAAAGGTTGAGAATGTTGAAAGCAAACTTAGCGCGTGGCTTTTCATTTGCGATAGTACACAACGGGCAGTCAGCACCAAGACATACGAATGAACGCTTGCCTTCAGTGATGCGGTCTACCCAGTGCTGCTCGTAAATGGCGAACGGGGCGTCCTCCAAGAAGCGTACGAGCTGTGGCTGGTCACCAATCTTAAAGTCTGAAGCGTACTCGCTTGACTTTTCCTTTGGCTTTAGTTTGGCAGCAGCAGCATCCCATCCAGACTGGACAGTAGTACCGTGCTTTGGTTTGGCCTCGACAGAGTCTACATCGTAGTCGTCTGCGTCAACGGCAGGGTTGTTAATAGCCATGAGGCTATCCTTTCGGTAGTGAGGTCTTTCGACTCTCGGTTGGTAATGAGGCCATACGGCTCTCAGTTTCCTAAAGACTCTTTCCAACGCACAACAAGTGCTTCAGTCAAATCTTCAAGATGACTCCACTCTACACGAGCAGAGCCAAGAAGTCCACGCTTTGCGAACTCCTCGATTGTGATTTCAATTAGCTCACGAGTATATACTCGATTGCCATTTACTTTCTTCCCGTTTAAATTTTTTGAACGTAAACGGTAGGGAGCGATTGGCAGGTAGCCTTTCTTTTCCCAGAGGCGAATGGTAACAATCTTCTTATCCAAAGCAACTGCTAGAGCTGAGATGGTAAAGACTTCTGTTTCCACTCCCTTGAGAGTCTTAAGAATTGGATTTGCATCCCATCCGTTAGACTCACCAAGAATTTGTCTGCGACGTTTATCTGATTTCTCAGAAGGTTCGCGACGCTTTTGCTTTGAACCAGGTGCGAAGTCAAGACCCTCAAATGCTTTGAGGATTTCATCTTCGCCACGTAGTCCAGCCACAATTACTTCTTAAGTGTTCTTAATGCCCATGTTACAGTAACAGGGAACATTTCGTCAAGTTGCTCTTCGGTTATCTTACCTTCGTAGTAAGCAGCCATCAAAGCATCCTCGTTAATAACGCGCTTCATCTCATACACTTCATCAGATAGAGCAGCAGTTTCAATGATACCGTCTGCTACTAACTCATTAAGTTTACGTGTAGTGCGACGCTGTTTCTCTAGACGAACAACGCCGTCTGCGTCAAACCCAAGGTCAAGTTGAATGTTGCCCTTGTTGTCTTCTTCACCATTTTGGTCAAGCTGCTCAAAAAGTTTCTCACGAAGTTCTTTTTGACGAGCCTCTAGAATTTCCATTGTGCTCTTAAGTTTTACAAACTCACGAACCTGAGTTGCAAAATCGTTAGGGTCGCTAAAGCGAGTGCCTTCTTCTGGAATGATATTTGCCATTTGTTTCCTCCTAAATTAACTTTGTTGTTAAAAATTCTAACAGACTTCCGACCGTTAAGTCAACTCCGCCTCTAGAATTAATTCCAGAACCATCAAGGATTGCTCCTGCAATGTTTCCTTTCTGTTTGAGCATATCATATTGACGCTGCTCAATCGAATCCTTGACAAGTATATCTTGGATAGTGATTTGAGGCCACTCTGATGATGCTCTATTGATTCTACCATTACGTTGCACTGCAAGTCCAGAGCTCCATGGCTGGTCATAGTTTACCAAAAGATTAGCTTGAGGCAAATCAACACCGTAACCACCTGCGTCGGAACTAACCAGTACGCGAACATCAGCTGTCGTTTGAAATCTGACTTTGGCTTCTTCTTTTTGTTTAGCATTCATTTCTCCTGTATACCCTACTGCTTGTACTCCCGATAACGCAAGTCGGTCAACAATTTGACTAACGGAATCAAGGTAAGAAGAGAATACTACTGCTTTGTAGGAGCTGTCAATATCTAGGTGCTCTTTTAAGTAAGAGATAGCGGCATCAAGCTTAGGGGTTTTAGCTACGCCTTCAAGAAGCTCTCCTAAGGAGTGGATGTATGCGCTTCCTTTACCCGTATGTTCTTCAAAGTTTTTATAGCTTGCCTGGAGAACTGAGGGGTTAGAACAAAGCATTCTCATGGCCCCAATTCTTGACATAATTTGCCCCCGTAGTTCATTTGCAGGGTCGCCTGGGTCAAAAGATTGTCCGTAGTGAGCAGCTAAGTTAAACCCTGTCCCAAAGGCCTCACGCGCCTCTAGGAGGACTTGGTGTAAGTCAGTGGCAATGTAGTCGTACAGTTTCTTTGAGCCCCTGTCTAGGGGTATTAACAGCGGTTCTCGGTACACTGCGTCAGGTAGATACGGCTTAACATCTTCGTCTTTCTGGGACTTACGAACGGTGTACTCTTGTAATACTTTGTGCAGTGTAGGAAGGTTTCTGTAACGGTCTACGCCACCATAGTGGTTACGAACTATAAACGTCTTATCAAATAGGTCAAACCTGCCTAGGGCTTTTGGTTCAACAAACTGCATGATGGAGAACACCTCTTCAGGCCTGCCGTTTTCAACTGGAGTTCCTGTTAGAGCAAACCTAATCGGCACACTCTTAGCAAGCTCCTTTACTTTCTTTGCTCGCTTGGCCCTGAATCCTTTAATAGCGGTAGCTTCGTCGCAAACAATAGCATCAAAAGAAAAAGTTTTAATAGCATCCCAGTCATTCACCACCTGTTCGTAGTTCATAATAATGTAGTCGTAATTTTTAGCGTCTTTATACTGAGCGGTTCTTTGGGTTGCTGTGCCGTCGATTACTATCGCGGTCTTGTCAGAGAATTTAGATATCTCTTTTTGCCACTGGTACTTTAGGCTGGCAAGGCAAAGGACTAATGTCCTCTTAGGAGCAAGCTCTTCAATAGCAGAAATGGTCATAGGAGTTTTTCCTAGACCCATCTCGTACGCTACGAGAATCCTTTGTTTCTCCACCATTTTTTCAACGGCTTTGACTTGATACGGTTTGAGTGTGCCTTTAAACATATGCCTGTTCACCAAGTATGGACGATTGTGCGTTTTGAATTCCCCATGCGATTTCCTCGTCGGTCATCTCTCCTGGGTCTTTCTTACCACTACTACCATAGTTGAAATAGAACAGATTTAAAGCGTATTTACGGCCCCACTCGAGCATTTCTTTAGATGCTTTGGCTCCAGCTTTATCTAGTTTAGGGTTATCAAACGCACAAATAATCTTCTCTGAGTAGCGAAGGAGCTTTATCTGTTCCTCTGATATTGAGGAGCCACAGACTGCTACCGCACCAGGAATGCCAGCAGCATGAATCCGCAGGCAATCAAGAGGAGACTCAACAACAATTGCTGTATGTTCATTTTGGTTCTCGATTCCAAATAGTGTTTTAGAACGCTGGAGTCCAGTTGGACGATTAAAGAAGGTACGGTGTACTGTTCCTTTTTCCTGCCAGCCCAGGAGTTTATTAAAGTGGGGCTCTCTTAAAGGAAGAATCCACGTTGACTTTTTTGAATCCCACATAACTCCGTAGGCAGTTGCAGCTACTGCAGTGAGTTCTCGTTTAGTAAGTTCCTCTTCAGGAGGCTCAACAAAAACTGCAAGGCGGGCCTCAGACATCTCTAGTGGTTTAGGAATCTCCTCTATACGTGTAGGAAGATTCTTAATCATCTCTACAAGTTTGTCTAAAGGAATAGAAGATACAGTGGCTAGCCAGTTCTGAGCAGCGTCGTAATCATATACGTAAGATTCTTTTACTCCCCAAGCCTGTTTGTAAAACTCATTTACATCACAGACTAACTGGACTAGGTTTCCTTTATACCCACAAGAAAAGCAGATGTGCATCCCAGTATCAAGATTGATATACCAAGAAGGAGAGTGGTCTTCTTTTCCCGTACGCACATGGTGCATTGGACAAAGAGCCTGAGCTTCATGGGCTCGCTCTGAGTAATCAATGCCTAGTGCGTCTAGAGCTGTAGGGACATCAAGAATCACTAGACCCCCCAAGTGGTGCAGTATTTGCACAGAGCCGCTTTAGACTCATCGTGGAAACAACCAGTGTCCCACTTCCAAGTAATTGCTGTTTCTGATGGAGGACAGTTACGAGACTGAACAATTTTAAGAAGACGAATCTCGTCATCTTCTTCAATTGGTTCAAGTCCTAGGATAACGTCAGAGTCCTGGAAGAAGGAGGATGAATAACCAATAGAGTCAGCAGAAACTTTGCCACCCTTCATCTTCCATAGAAGAGTCTGTGTAGTAATGATTACTGGAATGTCCAGCGACTGGGCAACACGCTTAAGACCACGCGTAATATTTGTCAAAGCCTGCGGAGTGTTGGCGTCACCAGTTACTTGGTCAAGCATCAGGTACACACCATCAACAAATAGAATGTCTGGTTTCAACTGCTCTGCCTTAGCTACCAACGAGTCAATAGTCAAACCATTCACAGCGTCTACTAGGTGAAATGGGTTTGCGGTCTTCATGTAGTCAAGCAAATCTAAGTAGCGGTCTTCTTCAGCTGCCTGAAGTTTTCCACGACGTAGGCGATTGCTAGATATGTGCGCTCTCATGGCATCTGAACGCTGAGACTGCTCATGGTTGTTCATCTCAAAGGACTGGAACATCGGAATGTACCCAGCCTCATGAACGTTGTTTGCAATACGTAAGGCAATCTGTGACTTACCTGTCTTAGGTGGAGCAATCAACGTAATTAATTGGCCGCCTTGAAGACCTGCAGTAGCTTCATCAATCTTCTCAAAGCCTGTAGGAATACCTAATAGTTTTTGATTCTGAATGTTCTGGTACTGCTCCCAGCGCTTGTCGGGGTCTTTAGCTAGGTCAACATGCGTTGTTCCAATTACGCCTTGCTCGTTAACAATTGAGATAGCCTTACCCATTTCAGTAAGAGCACCTTCATGGTCGTTCATCTGCATCTTTGTAAGCACAGCTTCTGCACCACCACGAGTCAGCTTGTTACGGCGGAACTCAACCATCTTGTCAATAAGATACTCAAGATTATCCTTTACGGGAAAGGGCTTGAAGTTTGGAAAATTATCATTGACTGCAACGTCTGATGGAACCTCACGGTAAGTCGTATAGTGCTCTCGAACAAACTTCCAGACACGGCGTAGGTCGTCGTCTACAAACCAGTCATCCTTGATGCCTCGTTCAATGACTGGAATAATATTTCGTTCAGTTATTACCTTGCTGACCAAGCGGTATTCATTATCGAATGCCATTGTTTCCTCCTATAAGTTATTCAGTTCGATTCCATAAGAACCGTATCGTGCAACTCGCTCACGCAAATCTACCACACCTTTTAGATTATTTCTGTAAGGTAGTTCGGAAATAAAATCATCGATGTCATTGTATAGCTCTGCGTAGTTAAATGGATTGCCACCTCGTCGCTCAAGTCTTTCCATAAGTTCTTCCAAAAGTTCTTGAGTCCAAAGCTCGTCTTTAAATGCAGCTAGTTCAACTGACAGCCCATACTTCATGGAGAGTGTCCATAGATGGGATAGCTCCATGTTATTTAACTTTAGTACTTGTCGCTCTGTAGTACTGCGAAGAAAGCTCTTGCGAGTCTCTCCGATTTCCGACGTTGCAACTACGTCTATATTGACGATGATGCGTGGCGGGCTCTCATTTGAGATGTCCCCGCCTTTCACTCTCCTAAAACCTTTACCTTGCCGTACTTCAGTATGAAGTCTCGGAAGTTATCTGGGTCTGACAAAGCATTAAAAGCTTCTTCGTCCTCTACATACTCAGGAACAGCAATTGTGTAGTGACCAAAGTTCTCATCCATCTCTTTACGAACTATTTGAGCATGAGGGCAGCCACCACGTTTGGAGAATAGCGCGCAGGTGCAGCGAACTTTCTTACGGTTCTCGTGGTCGATTTCAACCTCTGAGATACCCTCTTCACCAATAAAGAACTGGATGGTACGCCACTCAATTTCCATGTCTAAATCTTTCATTATTTTCTTAGGTCCTTTCCCGTAACCTCGACGCGTCGGAACGCCTCATAAACAAAGCTACCCATTGCAGCTCCGTACTTTGTCTTCCACTTGTCACGCTCTACGTTTGTAGTAATGATAGTTGGTAGACCTTTATCGTATCGCGAACGAAGGATTTCGTCAAACGAAGTGTCCTCGTACTTAGTGCCATACTCCTTACCAAGGTCGTCAAGGACTAGAACGCGAACGTTCATCCAGTCCTCGGTAGCACGACCGTGGAAGCCTTCCATCTCTAAGAACATGTTCTTCTTAGCGTCAGGGTCTGCATCAATCAACGCTTTTTTACGTGACAAAAACTCAGGGTATGTCATGTAATAAATAGGGCGTGCTTGAGACCCAAGGGTGTCTCCCTTGTAGTTAAATATTTTACGTATAGATGCTTCATCATCTGGCAGACGACGGATAAGCTCCATCATTGCCACTACTGCATGAGTGGTCTTTCCTAAACCTGGCTCACCGTCAAACAAAAGCCCAACTCCAGTGGTTCCTAAGCCACCCAGACGTTGAATAACTTTGCCGCTGAGAACTTCCTCAATCCATTCTTCAATGTCAATTGGAAACTCGCCCTTTTTCTTGACAATATCTGTTGGTTCCATACCGATGAATCGACCAGGGATGTTTGCCCCGCTGAGAATCCAGTGTCGTTCCATGTAAGGAATTATTTTGATGTCGTACATTTTTGCCCTCCTGTCTTGTAACTAGTTTACTGTAACTTTTCTTCCCAGCGCTCTAGGGCTGCTCGCCCTGGCATTGAGTTGTCAAACTTTCGTCCGTCTGAAGCATAAATATAACGCTCCATGATTGGTTCGTCAAGTTCCTCGTCTGTCTGACCCAAGTTTTCTTGTGCTTGCTTGCCGTGAGTAGCCAACATGCGAAGGAAAATCTTCCAAGCATTAGCTGGGTCTTTCTTAATCTCATGCAGACGGGTGTCGTCGTTCATGAGCATGTCAATGACCTGAATCTCAAACAGTGCGGTAGTGCCGCGTTCCTTACGGTACTTGCCTAGGATAGGCGCTAAACGGCTGATGTTCAGTAGCCCAGGAATACCGCGAATCTTGCCGTAGAGCTGCGATGCAAACTCTGAAGCTACGTCGTTTGGAGTCCACTCGTGCTGTGGACGTTGTGAACGAGTCTTAGGGTCACGCTTGCTTGCAGGCTTTTGTCGTTGTGAAGCGGGAACCTCACCATCGAGTAGCCCAAAGCCACCAATGTTGTCGTCATCTTGCCAGTTATTAACCATTTCTTTTTCCTCCTTCGGGGCGGAGCCCCATAAAGAATACGTAGTATTCTTTTCTTTAGTAAGTGTAGTACTAGTAGTACTTAGCTTAGTAGTAGTTAAGTCTACTTCACTAAGTGTGGATGTTTCCCGTGTGAGACATAGAAGTTTATAGCGGTTCTTATAAAGCTTACCGTAGTTACGTTTCGTACGTGAAACATCTACAAGACCGTGACCTTCAAGCGCAGTCATGTCACGCCAGAGAGTTGTACGGGACGAGCCAGTGAGTTCAGTAAGTTCTTCTTGAGTAAGGTTGACGTCTCCCCAACGGTCTACGTTGCGGAATAGCACAGCCAGCAGAAAGAACTCTCTTGGTGTCAGACCTTTGTCTAACACCTCATCAGGTATTTGCATGTTTCCCTATCGTCTATTGATAGGTTGAATGCTAACAGGTCGATTCAAAAGTTGCAAGGTGGCCAAGGAAAAAAAGGCCGCCGCAAGTCCTGCCACGATGAGAGTGGGGCCAATAAGGCCAAGAAGCCAACACGCAAGATAGCTGAGTGGCAGGGTGAGTGATAGCTTTATGATGCGAGGGTTTGCTAAGGTGGAGAGAATCTCCGTAACGTAACCCACCGCCATGCCCGAAATGATAATCGAAATTAATATGTCCATACGGACATGATACTACGAAATTCCAGAGTATTGTTGCGGACTTGCATCATTATCAATATATTCAATTGCCCAAGGAGTATTTATGGGCAAGAATCCAGTAATTCCCTGACGTAAACGACTTAATCTATAGCTAAGATTTGTGTACTTAATGGAAGAAGACGAGCTAGAATTAGCACTTCCCTTAGTCCATGCACATCCGCTGGAAGTCATTGTTCCATCAAAATAATCCGTAGCAACGTTTCCAATTTCAAGTTGAGCGGCGTCAATTTCAATGACCTGCCCTATTGAAGGGGTTATGCCTACATATAAAAAGTTATCGACTTTGTTGTCTGGAACCCACAAAGATAAGCTTACCCTTTGCCAATCAGTTGTTAATTTTAAAGTTTTAGCTGTAGAGACTGTGCCATCAACGCTGTCTAAATAGGCAAGTCCTAATCCATTAGGAATTACTAAAGGGTTAGTCGTAGTACCCGTATTGCTTCTGATGTAAATAGAGAACGTATACGTTTTATTTTTAGGAAGCTGGTTAGCACTTCCCACACCTACCTGTTGGTATATTTGAGGACTTGTTAACCCTGATACTATTCCTGTGACTTTAAATCTATAGGCACTAGTCCTAGCTCCTACAGGACCGTCGTACAGTGCCCCAACACCATTAGAAATTCTTTCTACTGTAACAGCAGCATTGTCCCAATTTCCACTACCTTCAAAAGAAGGATTATAAATATAGTTAGTTTTTGAAGGATTAAGAGACACGAGGACTCCCCTTGCTTCGGCATACGTAGGTCTAGCCTCATACTTACTTACAGTTCCACCTGAAACAAACGTATCTGCGATGTTAGAAAGCACAGTAAACCCAGTTTGTTTTCCTCTACCGTTGTAAGTAACTGTATTTACAGTAGCTCTAGAAAGGTTATAGGAAGTTGGGACAACTCCGCGAACAGATATTACGTCTCCTACTACGTAGGAATTTACTCCTTCGTAAGAGACTCTGGTTCCATCCCCTGACGCAAAAGTAACGGTTGAATACTTAGGCTCATAAAGCATGACCATATCAATCCAGTAAGTATTGGCAACACTAAACAAGAATTGAATAGTTGCATAGGCAGCCGTCATTGGGGCAATCCAAGAGGACTCGTATCTAACAAATGATGTAGTAACAGCTACGGAAGGACTAGTAGGAAACTCACCAGCAGCAGGTACTACTACTGTTCCTAAATTGTCGTACCAAGTTATAGTCGGGGAAATACTTCCACTAGAACCTGACCTCTTACCTTGGTAAGAAAGTTTGTAATTGACTCCACCAACAACAGGTATTCCCTTAGTTATAGGAGCTCCTGCACCTAAAGCAACAGCCGCATTAGAGGCAGTAGTAACTACCTTGGCTGAGTAGGTAGTATCAATAGCTGTTGCAATTGTATCACCTGTTTGACCTACTTCACCTGATACAGCAAAGTTCCAGTTATTGGGTGAACCACTTCCATTGAACTTGTCAACAGTAATTTCAAGAGTGCCACCATTAACATAGTTTGCAGAATCATTAGACTGTAAAGAAACTGCATCCCAAAACATACTTTCTGAACCGCTACCAGCACTAAAATTACGAAAAGTGACAATCGCATTTACAGCTCCAACTGGTGCATCAGCTGAAACAACTGCTCTAGTCCAAGAACTTGCATTTACTGCAAAATCTTCAGATTCAGAAGTACTGATAAGGGTATTTGAACTGTTATACCAGTCAATACGAATATGAACTTTAGTTGAATATGTTTCTGATTGAACATATGCTGAAACCAAATAACTATTACCTGCCGTTACAGCAGAATAAACAGTGCTATTAGCCCAATAATCAGCATTTCCAGTATTTGAAGAAACTTTTAGTGAACCAGCGCCTGAATATGCTCTGGAAGTTGACCTGCTGATAGAAGCATTTGAACCAAAAGTCCATCCAGAAGTATCAGTGTCAAAATTATTGTTTGTAATCGAATTTGAATTGCCGTTATACCAAAGATTTGCTGGGCCTTCCATGAAATATGTAGGTGTATCACGGGCGATAGCCTTAATACGCACACCAGCAATACCAGCAACAGGATTAGCTAAAACAAGAGGAAAAGTTTTTAACCCCGCCCCGATAGTGATAGTGCCGTTTGAAGTGGCACCTGTTGCACCTGTAGCAGTTGTTTGAGTAGCGTCTACAGTAATGGTAGCTGTAGGTGTTGTGCCTGAGTAACTAGTTGGAATCCAATCTCCAACAGCATCCCCGTCTTTCCATCCTTGAATATCAAACGTACTGTTTTCATGGCCCAGTACTTTATTTCCAGATTCGGTTATAGTAGCTGAGTAGTTGGTGACATCTTGAACATAGTCCTGCAGTCCTTTTAAAGTTCCTTTACGAGCATAGTTTCTAATTGAATCTCGTACTAATCTTTTCTGAGTTTTGCTAATTCCAAGAGAGTCCTGTGGCACACCAAATTGAGAGCTTTGCAAAGCTAAAATATTAGGAGAAGTAAATTGCCCACCATCAGCAGGAGGAAGAGTGTTATAAGCAAAAGTTAGCATCTCGTCAACAGTAAACGAAAACGCAGACATAAAGCTTGAAAGTAAAGTGTTGTATTGACCACCAGTGTCCAGCGCATTACCACTGTACCCCTCTGGGTTTGGAACATCTAAACCTGAGTTACTTATAGATGTAAAAACTGTAGGAATGTAGGACATAAAACGGTCGTGCGTTGAAGAAATAACGCCAAGATTTACTGCCTGGTCTACAATGTTAGTGCCTTGTAGTACACTCTTTACCGCATAACCACCAGTAACTCCGTGCTTTTTTGGAAGAAGAGTGTAGCAGTCTCCTGCTGGAACCCAATCTCCCGCAGCAGTCTTAAGGACCCAAGCCCTATAATATGCAAACTGTCCTTCTTGAAGGAGCGGGGCAGTTTTTCCAGCAGCAAGACCTGTCAATGGAATCCAAAGAGCGGAGTTATCACTAAGTGTTTTTCCGTCAACAGCACCGCTGGTACTCAAATTAGCACTTAGTTTTTCATAAATTACAACGCCATCATCCTCAGTTTCAGGATACCCATCTTGACTTCTTACAATTCTAAACCCTACATAGCCGTCCGTTCCACCATCAGGTATGGAATAGCTAATGTCAATCCAGTTATAGTTAATTGCTGTAGCCACCATAGGCTCAGCACTAAAAGCCAGCTTGCTTTTATCGCCATACTTTTGAGTGTTGTAAAGAAACTCATTAAATCTAGGCATTGTTAAGCAGTCCCACCATCAATTACATATGCCACAAGACGTCCGCTAGGCTCCACACGAACAAGGCTATTGTCACTATTATCAGTGATGTTAAGCAAGTTGCCTGTAACAGTACCCGCAGCAGCTTTAATCTTTAAACCAACAACTGCGGTACCAGAGATGTTTATAGTTGAACCACCTAGGTTGCTAACAATAGTAGAGATAGCGTTATAAGCAGGAAGAACTCCCGCTTCAATGTTCTGAAGCCTGGCTTTCAAACCACCGTTGTCATACCAGTTAGTGATTGAGGTTGAGAACCCCCCTGAACCCCAAGAACCAGTTCCGTATGCTGCTCCACCCACTCCAAGATGTTTTTCAATCTCAGTGACTTCGGTGTAAAGGACGTTGACGTCATCTGCCACTACCTTGTCAACGTTGTTGACCTTGAAGGTAAAGGACTTAATATCATTTGGATAACCCATAGAATCTCCTAATTTCTTTTCTAGTTTAGCTTATAAGGGGGTGCTGCATAGCCTATGCAACCTGTGTAACAGTCAAAATCAAAGCCGCTGTTGACGGCCTAGTAGGGTTGCTGCCAAAAGTCTTAGACACTAAGCTAACTGCAGTTGATTCAGCTCCCCATTTTAATTCAAAGTATTGCCCTGCTGTAAATGTTAAAAAGTAATTCCAACCAATAAGAGCATTACCAGAAACCGAACCATGTCTTCCTGGGATAGTTGCTGTACCAGAACTTCCAGCAACGTCAGCTCCGTTAATAGTCATCCAAACGTATACGTCGTTATCATTATTATCGGTATTTTCAAATTGACCTGACCATTGAATGTTGTAAGTCCCAGCAGTAGGAAAATAAATTTTAGTAGTATCTGCTGTATACACATCAGAAGAATAATCTGTAACATTCCAAGGAAACTTATACGAGTTATTTGCATTAGCAATTGTTTGGTTCCCCGTATATTGAAACGCTCCGTACTTTCCCCCACTAAAAGTTCCACTAACATTATTTACTGTAGTGTTATTTACTACGGTGTTTACTCCAGGAGCGTCTAGGTATGAGTTAAACGCACCTATCCAAACAGGAAAAGAAGGGTCTCCACCTTCAAACATAACCCAAACACCAGCACCTACAGCAGGAACTTGGCCTCCAGTTCCATTATCACCAGATGACCAAGCCCAACCAGTAGGTTGGTCAGCAAATATCTGAGGAACCTTTAGTTGTAAACGACTTCGTTTATCTGGGTCATTATTCCTGTACACAATTCCACGGTAAAGACCGTAGAACCGCGTATTCCCGTAAGCATCTTTAATCATTAGCTAAGTGATAGTCGGTAAGCGGTTACAGTAACTCCGTCTTGAGCAGTTCCTGTTACCAGAATTGTATTTACAGACCCAGCAACTACTGGGATGCTAGAGCTAGCAGAACCGCTAGTTGTAACTGAACCATTAACGGCCAATACGGAAGTTACCGTTGACCCACCAGTATCAGACTGTGCTGTAGGAGTGACCGTTACGGAGGTAGTTCCTGCAGGCAAAGTTCCTACATAGCTGTAAACGTTAGACTTCCAAGTTCCTGGACTCAAAGTAACTGTGCTGCTACCTCCGCCTGAAGCGGTAACTGTTAGAGCACTTACAGTAGACGTTGTGCTTGCACCGTTCAAAGTAATGGATGCTCCATCAAAATAGAATATTTCATTTGGAGAACCTACAAGGCTGTTACGTCCAGCACCGTTACCACGGTACACGTAAATAACCTTTAAGTTAACTACTCCCTCTACTTGGCGAAGTTTAAACTCAATTTCTTCAGGAGTAATTACGTCACCAAACATCATATTGTTGTATGAGAAATCGGTAAGAATAGCTTTCTTTAAGTTATCTTCAACAACTGTTGACGAGTACTGTGAAGCTTTGCTGTATTGAATAGTTATTGATACCGCAACATACTTTGGTTCAACAACCGTTACCGTAGTACCAATTTGCTTTCTATCATTTAAGAAGCTTAAAACAGACTTTTTAAGAGTAGTCATATTTGCACTTAGTTCATCCCCTGTATAACCAGGAGTAACATCATTAGAATTATCTGGAGATACTGGAGAAACGTATACAGTAACAGAGGTTCCATGGTCAGCCACAGCGTTAGCTTTTGAAACTCCACCAACAGACAGTGCAAGGTCAGCGTAATCTTGCAAAGTAACCGCACGGTTTAGGCTTCTCATAGCTCTAGGCGCATTGTAACGAATACTGTCGTTTGACTCAGGGTCAACACCACCTGCAGCATCAAACACATTTACAACAGAAACGTAGTTTTTAATAGCAGAAGCATTTGGCTCTCCTACAGGTAGACTTCCCCAAACAGAGAGGGTACCTGCAGGAACATTACCAATTACTCCACCTCCAGCAATGTATTGAGCTTTAATGGTTGCAGACATAGGAGGAATAGCACCACTAATTCCATCCCCAAACATAATTTGAACTTTACTAGCTTCATCTACATTTACTGAAAATACTTTGTCGGAGGAAGAATAGTCCATTGTGTACTCCACACGTTCCCATTCTTCAAACTCAACACCATTGTCAACAAATACACGGATGTCTCCAACACTATTGTTGATGTAATCATTAAGTCCTGCGGAATACGAGGTGTGCACTACTATTTCACTTAAAGCAAATGACTGGTCAGCCAACCCTGTTGAGGTACCGATTACTTCACCATTAATGTCATAACCTTTTACTGCAGTGTTTGCCAAGTTTGCTTTACGAATAGAGACGTCTTCACCGTGAATTGCGTTAACGCTTCCTTCTCCACGGAAATCAATTACGTTGTCAGATAGCGTAGTAAACACAACGGTTTTAGTGCTGCCATTATCTGAAACTTGACCAGTAACTTGAGAACCTTTAGGAACAGTGGTAGTACCTAGGTTATAGACATACCCACCAGTAAGTACTGCAGGAATTTTTGCGTACTCTACAACTCCACCAATAACGCGGTCTGCAGTTACAGCTGCAACAGCAGTTCCACCAGTACCAGTAACGTATGAAGGATAACTAGTTGCAGCAGCAGTAGAGGTAGTTCCTGAAACAAATGGGGCTACTTTAAAATACGCAGCGTTGGCTACAGCAACAACAGCGCTTGCACCTGTTATGTTATAAGCCTGAGTAGTAGCTCCTGTTACTGTCACTAGGTTACCTACGGTAAAGGAGTTAGTTCCTACATAGGTGGTGTACGCGCTAGCAGTTACCGTTACTATAGCTGAAGTATAGGTTCCTCCGCTTGCCGTAAATGTAGACGGAACAACAACCTGGAAAGAAGTTGAACTGAGGCCTGTAGCACTTACCGTTCCACTAATATTAAACGCAGAGGCATTAGTGCCTCCAGTAATATTTGAGATAGTAACTGAATCACCTGAGCTTAACTTGTTTGCTGAGGTGTACGTAACAGTGGTACCAGAAATAGATGCCGCACTAATAGGGTACGTAGGATTAATAGCAGTAATAGTTGATGTGTTATTAGTAGTGGTATTTGCTCCAACAGTAAATGTGTGGGAGTAGATAGACCCTTGAGTAGTCTGCGTATCAGCAGTAACGTTTGCTTTAACCGAAAAAGTATAGATATTTGCTTTTGCAGAAGTAGAGTTAACTGCATCGTATGGGTC